>Ga0116231_10005608_pt1 | contig 24603 bp, 19 predicted proteins | sample S1TSphgellanicum_2_FD_89695 | JGI IMG/M metagenome (GOLD analysis project Ga0116231, IMG submission 89695) | Host-associated microbial communities from peat moss isolated from Minnesota, USA - S1T2_Fd - Sphagnum magellanicum MG | ecosystem: Host-associated > Plants > Peat moss > Unclassified...
AAAAATAAAAAAAACAAAAAAAAAAAAAAAAAAAAAAAAAAAAAAAAAAAAACGCTGATCATCTCCATCAACAATCTGGACCCTGGTTGTAAGAACACTGTAAGCTTTTCAGTCAGTGAATCTCAGGAGTCAGGTGGTCTCAGGACATAAGAATTTTTTCCTGCACACCATTCTGTCTTTGAGGTTGCACTGGAGAAAGAACCCCTGGATTTACATCCACTATCCTTTTCTCAGGGGGTGCTGCAAGGAAATTGTGAATGCGTCTTGGGGTTGCACTTGAGAAAGAACCGCTGAATTTAATCCACTATCCATTTCTCAGGGTGAGCTGCAAGGAAGTTGTCAATGTGTGTATGTGTGTAGGCTAGTAATGTATCTGCTTGTGAAATATGGGATTTGCTTGTGCAGATACTTAGGATCTTCAAGTTCAGGACTGTCAGGAGAAAAAGTTGACCTTGTGAAAATTTGCCATATTAAAATTCAGTTATCCTTTCTCCAGGGTACGTGTGAGACCAATATTTAAAATTAGCACACTGTAGGGGGACCGGTGTTTTTTTAATTAATTTTTTAATGCAGCCAAAATGGTGATCATCCGTAGGAAGATGTCAAAGAAAAGTTGGTAATCATCGTAGGAAGATTTAGTCAAATCTGGCTATAAACCAAATTATGAGGCACAAATCTTAATCATCCCTGTATATTTTTTTACTATATGGTGAAAACCAAATCTAAAATTCTTAAACTTCAGGCTATTGAAACGCTCTAAATCCACTTAATTTTCAATTTTTTTTAATTTAAAATTTTTTTTCTTTGCAAAATTTCACCAGTAACAAAAAATGCTGAGGGATACTAGACCATGGTTTTTTTTTCTTTTTTTCCAAATTCCTTTAGTAGGTCCACTGGCAAGGATCCCCAGCATTAATTAGCATTAAATGGAAACTGTCCTAGGTGGGCTGTTGCATTTTTTCAAAAGTGCTGCTACAAGTGGCAAGTGGGGAAGTGCCTAGGCTAGATGTGGCTAATTTAATATGTTTATTTCAAAACATGGCCAAAAACCCATAAAATCACCAAATTTTCATGTTTTTTTTTCATTTTCTGAAAAAGAAATTGTCAAGCTGCGAGATTTTTCCACAGGAAAAAAAACACTGTACTAGACTAGTTGAAAACTCACTGAATAAGAGAAAACAGCTGAGGCCATGGAATCTTATAAGAAACTTAAAACTCCCAGTTGCATCAGACTATATATACATGGACTATCCCAGTTGCATGAGATCATACATGGACCGACTGTCGAATATGATAATGAACCTAAAACTCCCCCAGTTGGATCAGAGCCTACAATAATAATATGGCCGTTCCACGCAACGCTCGTTGTCACCAAACTCGCACGTACACCACAACGCTTAAAAAAAGCTGTAAAAATTACACATGCAAAGACTGTTTGTCACTGACACACAGCTGCATGATCAAATCAGCAAAAAAGGATCAGGGTTTTGAAGCTGGGTGGGTGGGTGGGTGGTTGGTTCATTCTTTCTGCTACAAAGGAAAAAATAGCAAGCAGCTAGCTATAGCTCCGCTCCTGCAGATACAAGGTTAAATTTGTATATAACATATTTTTGTTGTTGTAAGTCCTCACGTGAAGTGGGGCGCAGTGATCTATGGTGGAAAATCATTACAGGACGATTTCGAGTTCAGATGTGATCAGATATCGAGAAGCTTGTTACCTGACACAACAATCAAAGCGTTTCATCAGCACCACCTCACGTTTTTTCTCTAGGGAAATGCGAACCCCTTAGCTTCTGCCAGTTTCTGCTCACTCGAATCTGATTAGGGTTATTTATAAATAGTAGTATTCTGGGACATGACAAGCTGTAGTTCTCTGGCAGGTCCGGCCTTTTCTTTCTTAAAACCCTGGGATTCATTGTAGGGATACTTACCACCCAGCACCCACCATTGCACCTATCCATTCGTTGGAAACCCCTAATGTCGACTCACTTGTGGATTGAACCACAACTGAGTTACCAAGGTTCCATGCATATTATTAACCACTCCTGTAAACAGTCATTCTTGCCCCCTTCCCCCTACCTAGGTAACTAGTAACTACCTATGTGAGGGCATCTTAGGAAGTGTACATATTGGTTTCCTTTTACTGCTGTGGGTGCAGGTGCTCTTACCCAGCACCCAGCAGTGCACTATCCTTTGGAAACCCCTTATGACTCAGTTGTGGATTGAACCAGTGTGTCCAGCTCTAACTTTTCAGTGGTGGATTGAACCACAACTGAATTACCAAGGTTACACTTTGCTAACTAATCCTGTGAACACTGCTACTTCCCTCCTTACCTACCTAGATAGAGCTACTACCTATGGGAGTGGGTATGTATTGTAGATGAGTAGGTAGGGAATAGTGACTATGTATGAACATAAAATAATGAAGACACTTGGTGACTAATAAGTATGTAGATGCATGTGAATAGTTAGTACATAGGTAACCATTGTGGTTAACTATGGGGCAGGAATATAATGAAATTTTATTTTCCTCTCCAAACACCATTCATCCTGCATGGGTGCATTGGTTGGATCCTGGTTCACTCTGGCCCAATTGTAGTCTTGATTGGGTGATGAGATAAGTATATACGTCCCTTATATCATGAAAACCAAGAGGGCATATCTGAGGCTTGAGCACAAGTTCCAACCAAGGACTCCCCATGTTGCACTACAAGAGCATATTACAATTGGATGGCCTTTGATCCCTTCACTTAGAAGGATGGAACCAGCTGGCCCTTGCAAGAAAAGCATTCCTAGGCTCTTCATTCCTATTATCTAAATTCTGACTTGTTTGAAGATCTCAAAAAATTCCAACTTGTATGCATAAACTATAAACGACCAATGAGTGCTAGCATATTTGTTTCTTCAGTTGTTAAAGGTCACAACAAGAAGCCATGAGACAGCTGTAGAGCACCATTTTTTGATCAAGGTTTCATAATACCCAACCATAGCATGGAGTTTTAGATTGAGGTAGGATATTCAAACTTGTGTAGTTGGTGAAAACCAAGTATACAAATCTGGCAAAAAACAATTCCTCACTTTTGGCAACTAAAAACCTTCAAAATCATTTTTCAAGTTTCAAATTTTAATTCCGCTTTTGCTTTTTGACAAATTTTTGGCAGTAAGGAAAACTTTGATTCTCATAATCTTGGATTGTGTCCAAGATACAATAGAGGTGAGAAGAAATTTGTTCAAGTAGGCTAGCACAGTGGACGTTAGACCAACGTTTGCAAGATTTTTATTTTAGGCAAGTTTAGGTCTAAGTTCTAGGTCAGGTTTTAGGCTATTTAGTCTAGAGGTTCAGTGTTTTGCTAGAACCATCATTGGAACTAGATTAGGAAATCAGCCTTTATTAAAAACTGAATTAGAACCTGGATCAAGGATGTTATCTGTTTTTTAACAAGTTTAGATTCTCTAGATAATTAAATACATCATCAAAAAAAAATCAAAACCTAACCCTATCCTTCATGCAAGTAGTTGGTTTTAATTGGTTGTACACAATTAACATAACATAATCTTAATCTTGGATTATCTAGACTAGTTGAACAATTAATACTACACAATGTTTAGTTGTGTGTAAAAGAGATGTAACCAGACCTAATCTTAAACTAGACTAATCTCCAATTTTGTTTAGAAAATATCAAAACCAAAGTTCTTTTTAAGTCAACCACAAAAGAATGCTAGTTTAAACATGGTACCACCAGAATCCAATTGTCGATCGATTCATGATTGCCATTTTTAACCTTTTTGCATGAGAAGTCTTGTCATCACAAACTACACAAGTTTGAGGGGGTGACAACACTTGTAACCTTGAAGGAATATATATGTTAAAACTATAATTACACATGAAATTAGGTGGCCATGGGCCTCTATGGGAAGTTGATTCACTTGGAAATAACAACTTTCTTGAATGGAACTTGACGAGAAACTTTTGACATGAAATGTTGAAAAAATACTAATTATTTGCATTTAATTGCCAATGATTTATGAATCTCCAAAACTAAATGAACAAATGGAAATTTCAGGTGTTGCACAAGACAATTTATGAGTCAGATTCCATCTGATCAACTATGAACAACAAAAGGAAGAATTTGACAACTTTTGGTGCCCCTTTTCGCACATCCAAAATATGTTCAAAGTTGTTTTTCTGGAATTAAATTCATTATATTTCACTTTAATTTTCAATATTTACATGATATATTTATTTTCAATCTAACTTTGTAAGTTGATTCAAGAACTCTTGACCTTTTTTTCAGATTGGAGAAAGATCATTGTGTTTAAACTTTAGTTTAAGTCATGCAATTTATCCAGTTGCATAACTAGGTTGGCCATAGTACATCATGTCAAGACTTCAAGTAAAGCACCCTAGGTTGAAAAATATTTTAGGGTGGGCTATCTCCCAGGAGGATGGAACTACAAACAAAAAATGTATAAGGTAGGTATACAAATAATCACATTTGTAAGAACAAATTTATAATTCCTAAAATGAATTGCATGTGAAAATTTATATTTGTATAAATGCACTATAATGGTAGGCCTAAAGATAGGTTGATTTTAATGATAACTCTATTAGCCACCAAGCATTTGCCCAAATTACCTTTCTTGAAAATCCTTTCCAAATTCAAACTTTTCATGGTCAAATTCATGTTGGCTTGTATTTACTCCTTCCAATATCTTATGACCACTATCAAATGAAAAAATGCCATGTTGGTTTAATCCATTTATTTTAGTTACTGGTTTTGAAATTAATAATATATGGTTCCAAAACCAACACCAATTAGATATATTTTACTTACTTTTAAACAAAAATCTCGATACAACATATTTAATTAGTGATTGTTTAAGTCCATTCACCCATAGGTATCACAACAACCAATAATAGAAATGTCATCCACCATTTGCACAAGGATTAATCATTGATTATACACTTGGTCAAAGTGAGTTGACCCTATCATTTGGTCATTGACTCCACATAGTTATTAGCAAAGTAACATTAAGCCTTTTACCATTTCGAATAAACTAATTTTTTTTGGTTTTGCCAAAAAAATTAAATAATTATTATTTGTGCCGAAATTCTAATAAAATCAAATTTTCAACTGTCAAGTCTGAAATGCAGTCCTTCCAGGACCAAGACTTACAACTTAGTCAATATAGACACACTAGACTATTCCATAACTCTAACAACAGCCTGTTTTTTTTTTGGTATAAACATAACTGCCGAAAATTGCAAAATTAAAAAACCAAGTGCCGAAGTTAATATTGAAAATTTAATTAATTATTTGGCAACAAACTGCCGAAATGGTAAAGGTACCACGGTATAAGCCCCCTTAAGAAGGCAGCTAGAACCTACAACATAGGGGAGTAGTTCATCCTGAGAAGTGGTTTTTCAGCCTCCCCTAATATCATGCATGGCTAGCATCAAAAGTTTCTTTTTGCAATTGACCTTAGAAATAATAGGTTATATATATGGTTAAAATTGCACAAACACTTTAAACTCATGCTCCAAACTACTTTTAAATACCTGGTTAGGAAAAAAAAAAGAAAAAAAGGACTTGAACTTTGGAACCAGTGTGTGTGTGTGAGAGGCGTGGGACAGTTGGAGACCTAGTTATACTCTCCAGAGACCAGGCTCCATGTTTTTCCCACCCAAATTTACTTGCACACTCAGCAAATTACTGAAAAATATTAAATTTGCAACTGTCTTTAATGCCAGCATAGTAAAGTACTGCCACATTCTTTTTTACCCTGTCTGCCCTTGGCCCTTTTGATATTTCCCTAAAAAATTGGGTGATGCCCAGAGACCTTTTGTACACATAACATGTCATGTTATGGGTAGTAAAGAATATATATGACATGTTAGGTGGCATGCTATATAGTGAACATGACATACCATGCTAAACAGGTTATGACCATGGTCTTTTGTTGCACGTCTATCCTATAAGGGCAAAGGGCAAGTAGGAGAAAAAAAAATGTGGCAGTACTTTCTGTACTACTGGCGTTAAAGACCCTTGGCCTATTTGACATCTAAAATCACATAACCATTTGATATGGTTTCAACATTTGGGACAGTTTTTTTTTTAAGGAATCTTTGTTTTTGCCAAAGTGGTGATCATCCATAGGAAGATGTTGAAAAAGTGATGTCATCCCTAAGAAGATTTAGCTAAAGCTCACTAAACCATGTATGAAATAATAAAAAAATGCTATTCATCCTTCTATATTTTTGGCCACATACTGAAACCAAATATAGAAATCTGGCAATTTTGACTATTCTTTCCCCCTCACTTCTGGCTAATGAAAATCTCTGAAATGACTTCATTTATGAATTTTGAATTTCACTTTATGGCGAAGTTACACCAAATTAAAAAGAGGCTGTATTTGAGTCCTTAGGATTTGAACAAGTGACAACATTTGGTAGAAATAGTTTGACACCATGATCGTATTTGTTTGAATAGTATACTGCAGTTGTTTGGCATTTTTCCGGACTCTGAGTCATGGAACATGGCCAACCAAGCTTGTCCCAGGGAACTTCTGCAACCAAATGCCCTGCCCTCCTAAATGCCAAGTCATTAAAAGAACCCCATGTGTCAAAAGTTGGATTGTCTAAAGAATTTTGGTCATTGTATTGAAATGGTGTACTTGTATAGAGCCTCAATCTCTTGAACTGCATCCAATGTGGGTTTTGTTAGCACGCATCTGACATTTGAAAGGAGGAATTGAATAGTCTATATAGGAGTTTGATAGTCTTTACGTTTGGAAAAAAAATCTAGAATTGAACCCGACCATTCTTCTAAAATCTAAGAACCAGCCAACACCGGTCTATAGTCTATATTTACATGGGGACACAGAAGGTTCTGGATCTAGAACCTTCCTCAGTTTGAGAACCCCTGCAACTCTGTAGCAAGTTGGTTCTAGTCCATATCAATTATCCTTTCCCTCACCAGTGCCCCCCGCCCCCCCCCCTCCCCCACTCTCTGTCTGCATCTAGTATGTGGGTGTTGGTGAAGAAGGAGCCCCAATGATGTACGTGGGTCAGCTCACTGATGAGTGATGGAACATCATGATGAAAAAAATCAGGCGGCGGAAGACAGATGCCAGGAATAGAGGGCACATTCCCACAAGGATTCGCCACTCCCGGCTGCCATTTTGTCGAGAACAACTTCCTGGCTTTTCGCCACTACTTACCAGCTCTACAAACTCCACGCCGCAGTCGACTGAGATAAGTAGCTAGCTAACTGTCAGTTATTTAGTATTCTAATCTTGTTTGATGTACACACACACACACATATAGTTATAGTTTCTATATTATAGCAATTCCACCGGTGCTCAGCCTGTGAGCCTGCAAAATTAAAATTGGATGAAGAAAAGACAAAACATGCCCGTTTGGCTCACTGGGTCAGTAGCAAATTGGGTGAGTAGCCGGCGTACCAGATCCGGTTGAATCTTCTAAATTACCAGTGACAGAACAGGGATTTGATCAGGTGTTTTTGGACTCGACTGGTGTAGGACGACCCATCGGTAGTAGTCTGCAGGGGGAGTACTGGTTTTGTCCTACAGCGTCAACGCCGACGGCCTTGAGCAAGCCATCCGTTAGCGTCCGGCTTGCTCGCGCCAGGCCAGGGGTGGGGCAGAAGCTGTCAGACACTGGCGGGGTCCCCACGAAACCCGGGATTCGGCAACAGGTGCGCGGGATCTCTTTGGTAACCGGGCATTCATCTTGATATCCTCCTCCTGTACAGCCCCCCATCCCCCGCCCCCCAAACCCTTCTGCAGCTCTAACCTGCCGAGTATACGTTAATTTTATCTCTTCCAACAATACGGATTCTGGGCTCTGCTGGGTTTCATTGTGATAGAGTATACAATAGTGTGATTAATATTAATTCGCTGTGGGGGTGCCTTTCAAGTTCAGATTTTTTTTGGTTGCTATGAGTCTCTTTGATTGGCCCATCAGAAAAAATGTTTCAGTGGTGACTTTCCAACATAGAAATGTTCACTCCAAACCATAGAAACGTATAGTCTCAATATTGGCCTACCTATGTAGGTTCCAAGAGGACAACGTTGGGCAAAGCATATGTGACAAAGATGGGAGCACCTTGAGAATTTGATGAGCACACATTGAGAAGAACAAAAATCCAAAAAAAATCAACCATACCCCCATTTTGCTCGACCTCATGCTCCATCATTGTTGAGCTCCAAAACACAATCCTAACTCCTGGCTACTTGCATAAGTCACTCACACTTGCATCAACGCAAAGTGCATACCTGGACCCATCTAAACTTGACTCATTTCTAAATCCCAACTCACTAAGTTAAGATGGAAACTTAGTTTCTTTGTGAACTTCTCAAAGGTTTAAGGCATTTGCATCCATGACCCTCGAAGTGTCTTGCAGCACAACAAGAGTTATTCCATGGGACAACACAAAGTTATCCTGGGACTTCCTATGGGACAACTTATGTGACACAGCTCTTACAGGTGCACCATCCACCTTGGTAAATAAACCTTCCTGTGAACCCTCCTGCTTCCACTCTTGGGTGAACCAGCACCCACCATGGTAAACTTCTCAAAATCCATTTAGATTAATTCTAAATGATGGAACCCTGGCAAACTTCATCAAACAAAGCACCCAGCAAAAGGGGAAAAGAGGGAGGACCCGAGCCAAAAGAGCAAAACCCAAAGTGGGTCACAAAGGGGCAAAGGAACAATCAAGTTCCAGATCCCCCAGCAGTTGCAAGAAGCATATCAGAAAAAGAAAGGATGAGAAACATGAAAGAGCAACAAGCCAAGAAGAATCATTTATCCTTACCATGACTTAATCCTTTCTTTTGTTTGATCAATGTTTTACTTTATAGATTTGTTCTGTGTGCCAGTATTTTTTTTTAAATGAAAATATAATCTATCTTGGCCTTAAGTTTTTAAAATCAACAGATAGGGGAAAAGAATGTTGGCTGACCTTCAGCTTCTATTTGTGAAAAAAAATTGTTGGAATAATATACTATCCTAATACAGCTGAATGGCGATGCTTGCAAATCTTAAGCACACTTATATTCATTAATCATGCACTAAACTTTCAAATGCAACGAAGTCTAGATTTTCAAATGGAGCGTGGTTCCTTTGACAGTAAGTGCTTCAAAGTAAAGTGAAGGAGATTTGGGTTTGGCGTTGGATCCCACTAACTATAAATAGAAAGCATTTCCCAGTTGGAAGGTAAAGTCCAGTGTTCAAAAATTCACTTATATGTACATGTATATGAAATTTACTTACTCCCAGGTAAATTTAGAGCTAACCCTATCAAGACAGGAAACATGTGTGTTATCCCATACCATCCCCAAGGATGCACACCTTGGGCGAACCATGACCCACAGTGGTAACATGGCAAAAATCCCAAAATCCATTTCAATTATTTCTAAATCATATCTATTAATTCTCTTGTCTGTCTGTGACATGCCATTCCAACTTGTTAATCTACGAGGCCGATTCTACAACCCCCCAGTTGACAAAAATGAGGTTTTGACTCGTTAATCTGTGAGGCCGATTTTGTAACCTCGCAGTTGACAAAAATGAGGTTCTGAAAATCAGGTGCAGGTCATGGTGGCGGAGAGAAACTGGAAACGAGGTCTCACTGTTTATTTTCAAATATTTTATATATTAATTCACTACGTTTGTCTATCTGTCAGTCAGTCTATAACAAGAGTTTTGGGGGGTGGGGGAGGGAGAGGCCGGTGAAACAACGGACGACCGATGTCAGTCTGTGACGAAAGTTGGATCACCACGGTTTCCGTGTACAAATCGTCTCCACTGCACGTTCAGGGTGGCTGGAGTGGCGTAGCCACGGGTGTCCGAAGGTCACAGGTACCACTAGTATTACAAATATCCCATGCTTACAATAAAGCAGCCCTGATCTCTGAGTTCAAATCTCACAAATTTGGAGGGGCTTAGAATGGCCACAAAGAGGCCTCACTATAAAAAAAAAAGGGTGATACTACCAACTTGGGTGCAGTTTCACCCTGGCCCAGGATTCATGAATCGCCACCTACACTGGTACATTCTTGAGTGAGGCCTTGTAGAGGCTATATTATTAGTCCTGGGAAATGTTAAATTTTGGACTGAAGGACTCTGATTTTGTTCTAGGACAATATATCTAGAATGTTTAGAAGCTGCCCAAAAAACCTTTGGGCACGGTACCAGTGCAAGTGCTGGTTCACACAAGTTGAATTGGGCATATCAATATAGACCACCATATAACACTGCAAGAAATTAACTGAACAAAACCCAGGGGGGAATGGAAAGGTAACAGGATAGATACTAGAGACTAGAGACGTGGGTTCAAATAATTTCTTTCAGTAAACTATTATGTGCTAACCTAGAGTAGTGCTCCCATTAAAGTATTGATTTCAATCTATTTGGAGCTACCAACTGTTTTCAAAAATAGACAGCATTATATTAGCACCATTAAACTAAGGCGGCTTGATGAATTAACTCGGCCAGCTCCTACTATTATGACTTTAATGTAACATAGTTAGTGTCAGCAGCTGTTCTTGGACAATGGGGAATGTCTAATTTCAAGTCGGCTTTTCCTATGGTAGCTTTGTCACCCTAATAATAGTTCTACTTCAGTTGTTAAAGTGACTAATAAACTTATCTACTTAATGTCTTTTAAAAGAAGTTTGTGGGCCGGAGCTCACAAGGAACTCACTAATAAAGTATCTTTATTCATGTTATTCATTTTGAATCTACTCTCACCTTATTTTGATGCATGTAAGTAGTTAGTACCTTAGTCCTGAGAAGGGCCTTGGCTGAACCAGCACCGACTATGTACCATGGTATAAATCCTGAATTTTTTCAGGTTGTTTCTAACCATGGTAAAAGGGTCATGGGGTTCTTTTCACTTGTGTAGCTAAAATTGAACCACTTGGAGCTCTGTTACATAAGTAAGTAAGTGAAATGAAAGCGTAAATAAGTCGGGATTCTACTGAGACTGCATCAGTGATATTACTTACTGTGTTTGAAGCTCCCACATGTCCATGGTGGGAGAAGATGGCAAAAGCATTCCAGGTGAGAGTGCACAACTACCCTATGTGCATGGCAATATCCTCGACACTAAGGTAATGAAATCATTTACTAATTATGTTTGGACAATTCAACATCTCAATTTAGGTTTTCCTAAATTTATTATTTATGATTTAGAAAACTGCTTTCCATGTAGGGTATATACCTGAAGGCCCTTTCAACCTTTATACCTTCCTTTGATCTGTTTCTCATCAGGAGAAGAAGGCCTTAATACACCCTGGCACCCCTCTCAAAAGGTTTCCATCATTCTATCCCTTAGATGAGTATCTATACTACAGGGGCAGATAATAGCCTCCATTTCTCCAATCTCCAGAATCAATGTGACTGAGCCATGGGCTTTATACATTTAAGGGGCAAGATCAACCGCCCATCTCCAGTAAAGCTTTAACTTAGTTTTATAGCCTCTGGGTACACGGTGTTCCATGCCTGGAATGAATGAGTAAAATAGTCCACTAATTTCAACACCAGATGTGTGTGTGTGTGTGAGAGAGAGAGAGAGAGAGATGTGAACATTTTTCAGATAGGCCTACTTCAGTTGCATACCCATATTCCAAGCTTTCACTAACAATGGTAATAAAGTTTCATTTGCTTGACTCAGGGCCAGGCTCGGAATAACTAATGAGCACCAGCATCACAACACTGGAAAGGAGGAGACATGACATGAAATTGGCATGACTTATCACATACTTGTCATGACCTATATGATAGTATGCTCGGTGTCGGCTCAGCAGGGCGGCACAAGAAGACATAGCAACAAACAGAATGAAAGAACTTCCTTTCTCGATGAGTAATAACTAGTTGGATATATACGCTCCTGACATGTATCTGCTGGCGCCGACTTTTCCCACTTGGCTTTATGACAACATGTGTCCTAATTTAAAACAAAATTCACTAAAGTCCTCCGAGCAGACCGGGCTAACTAACACTAACCCTAACAATAGGGTGGGGTCATAAGCGGGTCCTCCTCTAGTCGCCTCGTGCCGACCGGGAATGTCCGGTTCCTTTGCCCTCTCATTCCGGTCTGCTATACAACTGGCCCTATCTGTGTCACCTACTTCCACAAATGGTGCTACTTTGAAATGCCCTTGTTTTTTTAACACATTTTCCTTCCTTCCTTCCTTCCTTCCTTCCTTCCTTCCTCCATGTCATTCTGTTTTCTTTTTTTGGGCTGTCTTTCTTTCTGTTGTAATAAAGTTTTGCAGGGTTTACATGAATAATGACTTTGATGGGGAAATTGATGGGGGGAGGGGGGGTGGGGAGATACAAGAGCTCATAACTTGCACCAGTGTTTATTTAAGGAGTTTTTGTTTGTAGCCGAGGTGGTGATCATGCTTAGAAATATTTAGCCAAATATGGCTGTAACTCATATATGAAGCATAAATCTTTAATCATCTTTTTTTATATTTTTGGCTACATACTTCAAACCAAATATAAACATTTGGAAAAAAACTAGTACTTTTCCCCCCTCACTTGTGGCAATTAAAAAGCTCGACAATCACTTCATTTTCCAGATTTTAATTCTTTTTTAGGAGAAATTTCACCCATAAAAGAAAGGCTGAGTGTGTTGGTTTGTGTCAATGCGGTTAATTGCATTGGCAACAGCAATCTATGTTAATAAGGGTTCAAAACGCAAACTTTGATTCAGATGAGACTGGATATAGGTGCAATCATGGATGATGGTGTAGGTTTGTTTTTGGAAATTTGGGGTTAATGTAGAAAGATGGTTTGGTGTGTGTTGAATTGAAAATTGTATCTCATTGAAATTTAATAGGAGACTTTGTCACTACAGAAATTAGTTGGCAAGTTTGGATGTTGGCATGCTAAACTTATTGGTTGTTTACTTGGGCTCCACGGTTGTGTCTCATTTAAACAGTTTCATTTGTTCTAGGTGATTTGGGGAAGGTGAGTTGGCTCCAGTTTGTTGCAATGATGTGATGAAATCATCAGCCAATGATTTCTATGACAAATCTTCTTTGCTGTTTCAATATCACAAAATTGAGCCCAAAAATTCTGATCTTGGCACAGTTTTTCAAACTTTGATGCACTTTGCTAATTTACTTATCGGAGTGTCACTAGTTCCTTTAATCAAATTGGTTATTAACAATTTGAGAATGGATTAATTAGTTACACTTGGTTTTCAAAATTGACCCCCCAGTTTTATACTGTGCAAAATATACTTGTTGGTATACATGTGTCATTGCAGAGGCATGACAACTGTGGTTACTGGAAGCATGTTGGGCATTTGTACTGTCACAAATGCATCAGTGCTGTTCCCAACACATTCCAACATTTTTCACAGTTACCAACCATAGACCAACTAATTAACATTGAACTCTACTTCCTGCAAAGGAAACTAAATATATCATTCATGGTGTTGAAACGCTGTTGGAACTTGGCACAGAATGAAAAAAAACTTGAACACAGAAATATTGAAAATTTGTTAAAATGATTGTAATTTTGTGTAATTGAAATTTTCAATTTTGACACTATTCTAGATCTAAATCCCAGATCAACCTCCAGAGCTTTTCCACTGCTGTAGATTTGAGAATTCTATGAGCAGTGTAGATCTATGAATCTGCAAGTATGCAGTAGCCCAGTTGGGTTATCTTCATTTTTCTTCCATTTCCTTGTCTGTGCTTAAGGTAATTCTATTGAGACTCAAGAGGGACTTGCAGACAACAAAACAAAGCCAAGTGCAAAGGTACTCTGGAGTACAGGGGCGGCTTCAACACATATCTGTCAAAAAAGTTTATTAAATTTTGAAGATTCTGCCATGTTGAAAAATCAAATAAAATCCAAATATCTCAAAAGATACTCTATTTTCCTTCACAAAATTTTGTTCTTTCAAAGAATGTTTTTTTGAAATTTTCAACATTTGTACAAATAATATAATTAGCGTGGAAGCTGCCAACCTAGTAGTACTACGGAACTTTCACACAAGCCTCCACAATTTGCAACCCAAAATGTAAAGCCCATTTGTAAGGCAGAAATTGTCACATTAGCAGGCCCTCGTCACTGCCTCTTCACGTGCAGTACCACGTCACACCTTGGTCGTGATTCAGCTTGTGCAGTCCTTCCTTCCTGAGCAAATTTGACACCGTCTGCCTGTCTGACTGTTGCACTCATTAGCCAGTTTGTGAGCCTATCTACAACCAGAGCAAGTACAACAGAATGTTCAGTTTTTAAAAATGAACTTCCATTATTCATCGTCTCCAAGAGCGAGTAATTAGTTTCTCTTGCAAACCCAGCTGCATTAAGTTATCTTGGTTCATAGAATATTAAGATCAGGCAAACTTCTTTCAAATCCATCGACACCTAAACCTTAAACCCTAACATTTTCCTTTCACACCCAACATTGAACTTATGGTTGTTGGGTTGTGGATGATGATCATTGGTCTCAAAGGTGGGCGCCTTATTCAAAATGAGAAAAAAAAACTGCTGCAAACACCTCTTCCAAAGAAAAACTTTGAAAATTCAAAATGTGCAAATTGCCAAATGCTCGATGGAAGTTTTGCACAAACTTACAATCAGTCCCACTTTTTAGCACCACTAGTTTCCAGTTTTGAGTTATTGTTTTTTAGAAGACAAAATGCATGTTACCAACTAGTGAACTCTCCATAGAGAGAAGGACTACACTCATTTTTGGGGAAGACATGGAGTGATATGATTGCTGCCAAAACGTACGTATCAGGTGAGGTATTCAATATGCAAAGCATGGTACTTATCAACACATTAGTCAGGTTTTGGGTATTCTACCATGGACATGCAATTGTTGCATTATCTATGCAGTGCATGTTGTCAGTCATCAAAAAGATTTTGGTGCTAGGACTCCTTGGTTAAAAAACTGATGGGTACTTAGATCACAAACATGCACTCTTTGTTTGTTGTTTTCCTTGTGGATCAAAAGTACAGGATTCAGGACCTGTTGGATATGAAGTTCTCTGGGGCTGTTGTGTGGTCCTTTCTCTTCACCAAAACATAAACAAGTTGAGCAGAACCCATTCTAACTGCGGATAAGCCTTCCAGCTGTTGGAGCTGTCACCCTTGTAATATGACCATGTCTGTCACCCTAAACAAGCCTATATGGAAATGAGAGTCTTTTCATTAGCTTATGGGACCCCATGGTCGACTCCTGGTGGCTGCCAAAAAAACAAGCTGATGAAATTTAGTTGCAAATTTTCCAGGTTGACCCTTGTGTTGTTGTCTTCTTTTTCTTAATCCCAACTTAGGGGTTACCTCAGTCTTCTTTATGTCCAGTCTTAGATGAGTCACAAGCCTATCACCACAAGGGGTTTTCTCGATGTGAAATTTCACCAAAATGAAATATTCCCCTTTTTTATAGAACAAATCATCAATTTTATTTTATTTTTGAAAAAATCATCACATTTGGACTCTGATTTTAGTTTGGTAACATTTTTACCTAATCTTTTTTACTCTTTAGACAGGTTCTGAAAACGTCTAGCAGTTTAATGCTAAATCTCTCTTGGGATGCTAGCGAATGATGCAACATCAGAAATTTGAAAAAAATATCAGTGATCAAATCTGAAAGAGTATGATGTTTAAGAAGATGGTACTTGTGCTTAGCATCACATTGTGATAACGTTTACTTTAAATTGTAGTATACTACACATATGTATCAGAGAGAAAAACCATATGCATCATGTATGATTAAAACACACAACTGAAAAAGATTTGATACATTTGCATGTTTTCCTACAATATATTTGGATTTGATCTTCTTAGACATCTGTTTCTTGTAAATTCCCAAGATACCAATCAGTTTACATATGTTTGTCCTTTCTGGAGATCAAAAAAAGTTTGGTGTAAATATGTATGTGTAGAGCCCCAGCACATGTTTGAACTTAAACTCCTGGAAATTCAAAACAATTTTAGAATGAACTTATGGTGATTGACGAAAGCCCAACAAGAACAAGATTTCTTTCCCTATGGACAAATGTAGATCTTGTTCTTGGTTGAACTTAAGAATCACACCCATGTTTAACTAAATCACATCACAGTACAATATGATTAGTGTAATTCCCATCACAACCACCTTTGCAAGAACCCATTGTTGGCTATATATTTTTCTACTCCTTGGGGTTTTGCACGATCTATGACTATTACATTCAAACTAATACCCTTTAGCAAAAGCACCGCATGTTCAATCAACATAGACATACAAACATGACTCAACAAAAACACATTGACAAGGTTGAATCACAAAAGATGCTACTTCATAGTTTATTATTCCAAATCTTACACACTTGACTACCTACAGCCTAACCAATGTGCTTGCACCAAAACTACCACTACATTTCAACATCTAATAATTCCTGGAATGTTGTGCAAAAACTTTATAAAAACCCACCTTTTCCTATGCAAATTTCAAGATTTGAGCTCATGACCTCTTGTTTTGCTATCTAGATGTTTACTTTGAACTTTATGTACAAGTTACATAGTTCTAGGGCCTTAGGCTCTTTTTAGTTGTCGATACATCCAAAATCAAAATACCCCACCTAGCTTCAATAAATTGGCAACACAATGCTGGAACACAGATTTTTAAGCTAACATAATGAGAATTAAACTCATCCTTTGATCCGTTAAACTTAACATTACACAGTGCACATGCAACTTTATACGATTCATCCCTAAATGCCCAATCTATTTTGGGCAAACTTATGTTTAAATGTCTTGCTCACAGACACAATGGCGTTAGAGGTTCAAATGTGAGCAAGTGAAGCATGTAAATCTTCTTCCCATCAGCAAACATTTGATGCAATACAGCCAGTCCCCAGTGTATTAAAATGTTTGCAACATTTCTTATTATTTCCCATTTTATGCAATTTCTATTTTCCATCTTAAAATCATTATTGCATGATAATCAGTTTTCTTTTTCAATAAAAAGTTAATTCACTTTTAGGTATAACATTTTTTGGATGTATAATTGTCCACTTAATCACACATTTGGGCTATATGTTATCATCTTTCATTGTCTACAACATCAAAATTAGGTGAGGTAACAACTAAAGTTTTAGGCTAACATAGATGACCTTACATATAGGTTGATTATGTCCTACAAACAGCTTTTTGGTCTCTCTTTCACCCAAACTTTATCAATGAAGCCCTCTTATTTGTCAATATTGCCATTGTACTTTTCATGTTCATGGGCCTCAAGCCCACCTAAATTCCATGTTTGCAAAATACTTGATAATGTGTAGAGAACAAGGTTTTTAAAATTGTATTAATTTATGATTTTGAGTTTTGTTTTGTGATTCATGATTGAAACAGTGGGTTGATTGCAATAACTCCATTGATAGATTTGTGAGTTTTTTGTACACCACATTTTTATATTGTTTGTCCAAGTCACATGTTAGCTTTTTCCATGTTATGGACAAATACATTATCAACTCATAGTCCTCAACTTTGCTTTCAGCTTACTTCATGAAAAATGTCAAAAGGTTGATGTTGTAATAAATTGTTGTTTAAATTTGTTTGAAAATTGATACAATGTAATAATACTTATTATGTTGTCATGATGATGGATTGTGTTGCAAACTTAAAGCCACTTCAGAAGAAGGTTCGAGGTCCAAAATTCCAGGGACCAATTTGAAGCAAATTGAAGCTTTAAATTGGACCCTTCTTCACATTAAAAAAACACTTTTTTGTAAGGTATAATGAGTGTGTGTGTCAAAATGAGATCAAAGGAGCCACAAGCATTAGTTTACATTAGTTTTGCATGTCCTTTTTCCTCAAAATAACTTTTTTATATGAATGACTTTTTGAATGATTTTTTTTGCAACTTGTTATGAAAAATGATTAGAATGGCCTCAATAAATCCAAAAAAAAATTTTTTAATCATTTTTGAATAAATATGAATTTGTAAAAATGTATAGATTCCTTGCAAGTTTTATGTTTCATCTTGAAAAATCATGATAATTTGAAATCATACCAAAAAATGATAACTTTTAAAAGTTGAATTTACTGTAATATAAACTACAACTTTGTTTGATACATCATGTACATTATACTCCATTTATATGTGATAAAGCATTCTTGAAGTTTTCAATTTTTAATTTTTTAAATGTTACATACTTTGAATTTTCAATTTTCAAATTCCACATTTTGAATTTTTGAATTTTTTTTAGTGTGTCTAATAGGTTATTATCACTCATATTTTTTATCATCAACTTATTTCTATTATATGAGTCTTTTGGAAGTCCTTTGTAGAAATGTCCTTTTTTTTTGACAAAATTTTTCACTTTCAAAAGTTATTAATTAAACCAAAACTTAAAATTGGATCAATTGGATTTTTAATTTGAGTTTCTTGACATTCATGTGTGTTAAAAAGGAATAATGTGCCATGATTACCATGGCTTCAAATGGAAAATAATAATAAATAATAAAAATCTCTAGTTTTTTGTAACAAAATTTGACATCTAATGCCCTTTGTGGCTCCTTTGACTGTGTTTTGACCCATGTGTAAGGCATAGGGTCCAATTTGAAGGTCCAATTAGTAAAAAGGTGAGATTCACATGTAAGAGGATTAAGTTGTCATGTTTTTATTTCTCTTTATCTCTTCATTTTTTCATGTTTTTTTCTTTGTTTCTTATTTTCTCTCTATTTTTTTATGTTTTCTACTACAAAAACACAATGGATGAACATAGCCACAAGATATTGGTGGTCCTAGTTTTTACTACGGCCATCCATCAAGTCATTGCACAAGTGGTCTCATTGCAACAAGTAACTATTACACAACATTGGAATATGATGAGTGCATTGTTTTTTTTTAGAGTTTATGGACATGCCACTACAAGTTTGGAACATATCCATGGAGTTATGAGAAGGCAGTTGGATAAATGAAGAATCAATTTTTTGGGAGTTTTTCAGAAAAAATGTTTCAACAAAATACAAGGTAATGCTTTGACACATTTCGTGTTTTGATTAGGGTTGTAGCTCCAAGTCTTGAACAAAAAAATATAAACATGAGAAAAAACATCTCTATGGAAACTAGAGTAATAATGGCTCTTGCAAAATTGGGTAATGAAAATTCATTACAAATGTGTCAAGAGGTCTATGGCATTCAAAAAATACAACATTCATTATAGTGAGAGAATTTTGTGTAGCAATTAAAAACCATTTGAAACCATTGGTAATACCTAAATTAACTATAAACAAAATCAAAGAAATTACCATTGGTTTTGAATGCTTACATGGAACTCCTAACATCCTAGGTGCCATAGATGGTAATCATGTTCCAATTATTACACCTAAGGTAGATCCCAAATCATATTATTGTCAAAAAGATTTCTACTCCACATTGATTCAAGGAGTTGTAGATGCAAATTACAGCTTTTGGGATTATGACTATGGGTGGGCAAATAGTAGCATGATTGGGCTCTTTTCCAAAAAACAAAGTTAAGCAATCAAGTGATGGAAAACAAGTTTTTACCTTACAAGTTGATAAGATATGTTGCTTATCCAATGTGACCTAGTTCTATTCTACATTCAAAGGTGAGAAAGATGGGCTACCAAGATACAAAGCACAATAGAATTTTATCCAATCAAATACAAGGATGTTAGTCGAAAGAGCTTTTGGAATGTTGAAAGGAAGGTTTTTAATTTTACTCAAGAAAGTAGATGAACCATTGCGCCACATGCCAAACTTGGTGACAATTTGCATATGTTTGCATAACATGTGCATTGCCAATTTGGATGGTTTTGATATGGGTTGAACTTTGGAGGCTCAAAGATAAGTACAAACAAAAACAAATTCAACATTTGGCAACATCAAAGGAGCTAATTTATTCAAAGTGGTTGAAGAATCAATCAAACATGAAGAGGCTACAAAATATAGGAACAATGGATGATGATAGGATTGACATGGATGACATTGAACATCAAGGTGAAGATGAAGATATGACAAACATTGAAAACAATCTTAGTAAGAAAAAAGAAGAAGAAAGGATCAAGAAAATGTTGATAGACGTTATGGCAATTCATGAATTTTTAGCAAAAAACTTCTTTAAAGTTCATTTGAAAAAAATGGCAATTTTGCCTTCCTAGATATATTAGATTTTGGGTCAGATTGTGGTGAATGACTCAAAGTTCATATGTTATGTAACCTACATCTTATATATGAAATGTCCAATTTAGACATCTATTGAATAAAGCATTGGTTTCTAAAAATTATTATAACATTGTTGTGTTATTTTCAACCATGGTTGAAAAGTGTTCAAAGACATTGATCTTCTGCCTCTTGTTTTGTTTTGTAACCTCATCTAGAATGATTAATCTATCTAAAGGCTCTTTACTAACATCATCCTTAGAACCACTATTAAGATCTGTTTGAAATTTTGGATTGCCCACAATTTCATCAATTTCATTTGCAAAAACACTCACATGTTTCCTCACATTTCCACTTTGGTGCCACCAACTATTCAATGCATCATAGGAAGGACATTCATGACAATCATTACCTGAAATCCCATTTGCAATTTTGTCATCTTTGTATTGCTTATAAATTGCATTGAACTTCTACTTGCAAGTAATTCTAGAATCCTTGAAAAACCAAGGAGTGTAACCAACATTCGAGTGTGCAATTTGACCCATGTATCTACCCCTAAAGAGAAAAAATTGGGATCAAAAACTTTGATTTATGGGTTGAAAACAATCCTTAAAATAAAAAAATCAAAATTGATTACACGAACAAAACAAATGCAAACCACATCAAAACACTTGAAATAAAGTTGGCTTTGTGGTTAACTCCTCTCCTCCCCCCCAAGGAGATGTGGGTTCAAATTTCATTGTGGCCGAAGTGGTGACCTCTAATGGGGGAAAGGGGGGCAAGGGCAAGAGGCAAAGGCCCAATCTGAATCTAATTTTTTTGTTGTTTTTTTTGCCTATTTTGCTTTCAAAAATTCTATCATTACATCCAAGTTTCAATTATGAAATAAAGAAAAAATCAGATCTTAAAAAAAATTCTAAGGTTTCAATAAGTTGAAATTTATCTTTTTTTTTTGCATTTTTGGTAAATTCAAATTCCATTTCTCTTCGCAGTGCAATCAAATGTAGAACTTCACCATCCACCCAATTTTCTCCAACCTTCTCAACCTTTTCACCTTCCTCATCTTCTTTTTTCATTGTAACTACAACTACCTTCTTTTTTGTTGCTCTCTTTTTGGGAAAAGGACCCATTTTAAGGATTTCTTGTAAATCCAAATATCTTTCCATTTGTGAAAATGAGTGTTTCAACCATGCGTGACCAAAAATTTCTAACTCACTTTTGAAACACCATCATTTTGAGCATTTCCAAGAATTAGAAATGCATTCTTTCGAACAACAACCTCATGTGGATCTACAAAACCAACCATGCCAACACTAAATGTGCTCAAAAATGGAATGGTGGGTGTGCACTCAACAATTTCCCTCCTCCATCCATGAAATGTCTTCCATTCTTACACAATCTCAACTTCAAGAACAAGTGGGAAAAAAAACCTTGAAAAACAATGAAAATAGTGAAAAACAATGGAAGAGGCAACCTTGGACCCTAGCTTACATCTTGGTTCTCTAAACCATGAGCTCTCCTTTGAACTCCATTTTTTGGTTTGGAGTAATTGAATTTCCTTCCAAAGTGGTGTCCTATAAATGCCACCTCAATTTGGCTTCAATTAGTCTTGGATCCTCAACTAAAGGCCTTAGATCCAATTTATGGCTCTTGACCAATAGGAATACTCCATTTTGTTGGACCTTGGACCCTCGTCTAAATTGGCCTTTAGTTTCAATTTTCTATACATAATTGTACTACCTTATCATTAGTATAAAAATCATCAATAACATCATGTTCCCATTTTCTAAAATTGAACCAAAAAGACCTTCAATGGCATCTTGGACCTTCATGATTGTAATATTATAGTATTTAGGTAATTATGATACTAGATGTGTTAAAATTGACATGACAAAATGAGTTTGCCTTTGTCATCATTATCTATCATGATGTGACAAATGCAAATATTCAAAGTATTAATCTCACCCAATTTAGTTGCCATTGATTATTAGTTTGTGATCAAATACCATATGTGCAAATGGAATAAATTTAATTAATATATCCAAATTGAAAAAAAAATGTGGGACAAAATTGAATAACTATGATTTTTTCTTCAAAATACTATAAAAGACATGAAATCCAAAACAAACAATAATTAAAACCAATATAATCTCATTTGTCACAAAATTAGTGAAAATAACACAGGTTCATGTAATCATTTAGGAGAAATAGAAATAGAATATGTTTATTGAAATAGAACATGTTCACTATTATGGAGTCCTAGATCTAAGAAAAAATTGAACTTACTACCATTATGCAAATATGGATTTCCATAAATTTTTAGTGAACATCAAAGACCCAAACCTTGAACACTCCTAACAATGTTGGAGTCAAAGAATTATGGTTGTTAAGCAAGAATGACAAGTATATGAATTTGTCAAAATTACTAGAACTATGTTTTTACCATTATCAAATGTAACTTCAACAAGATGGTTGATTAGAAAAGGCTACATTAAAAAATTTCAAGTGAATTTTATGAAAACATGTGTAATAATTGAACATGATAAAATGCATATATTTTGTCAAATTGTGTTATAGAATGTATTCCAAACTTGAATGTTTGTGACAAAAGGTATTCTTTAACCATGGTAAAGGAAAAAACTTGGGATTAGATTTGGGACATGTTTAAAGAAAAATCTGATCTCAAGTTGGGATCCTTGCCTAAAACTTGGGATTCATGTTGCCTAACATTGCTAGAATTCCCATGTAATTCACAAAAAAATCATAATAGATGAATTTTTGCCTCGTTTTTTGGGTCACTTATACAAAAAAATTGTTGCAAAGTACATTTTAATTAAATATAAATAATCACCCTAAGAGTGTTTCAATCACATGTGTAAGTATTTTGATCTCATTTTTTAATATTTTGGTCATTTCTATAAATGTTATAATCACACATCATCATTAAAATTTCAATTCTTTTACAAAACTATCCATTGCATACTTTTTGTTTTTTTTCCCCTATTTCAATCAGTTGTTTAATGTGTGTTTTGGTAATATCCAATTTTTTTCTTAAAACATATATGTGTTCTGATCCCATGTAAAAATGTTACAATCACCATTAATCTTAGATTTTTTTCTTTCAATTGCACATTCTATCAAATTTCATCTTTTGATTAATCACATGTACAAAACTTTGACTACACACTAAATTTACAAAAAAAATCTTACATTTTAAGTCACATTGGAAGTGGAACTACTATGTAGTTGTTGTCTAACAAGTAAGGTGGTTCAAGGTAAGTAATGAAATTCACTAAGGATCTAATGCGTTGTGTCCAATTTGAAGATACAAAGACATTGTGAGATAATCGTAACTCACCATGATGGAATATGAAGGAGCCGTATGTTGATGTTCAATCCAATGTCATGCTTGATGGTTGGAACCTTTCCGTTCCATTTGTCATAACATCTACATATAACCTCCTAATCTAACATGCATTGAATTTTTTGAAAGCTAATATAAAAATAGCCATGTTACAAAATATCATAAGTTTTTTTTTTTTTTTAATTTTTTTTTATCAAGAGTTAAGCTTTGAACTAGAAACCACTTTGCTTAGATTAAAGGAAAAAACAGACAATTCGACCCCCTCTACTTCCAACAAGTGTAGCTCCCTTACACCAACTCCGATGATGTTGAAATTTGAGGAGAACGTTCTACACCTCTCAAACTAAGACTAATTTAAATTTGACACAAATCCAACGGTGGATTTGGGAGGAACAATTAATTGAAATAAATATCCAAAAGCTTTGTCATGCAAATTCTTCCATGAACTCCACTATAACACCCTCTACTTCCAACCAGTGTATATCCCTAATAACAAACCCGATGATGCTGAAATTTGAGGAGAACCTTCTACACCTTCCAAACTAAAATTAATTTCATTTTGACACAAATCCAACGGTGGATTTGGGAGGAACAACTAATTGAACCAAAGATCCAGAGGCTTTGCTACTAGTACTTGTTACACACAACTTCCTTCCATATTTGATTCTTGCACACACCTTTTCCATGAACACCTCTCCGCACATAAGAACTAAAAAAATTCTCTTTCACACTTCCTTTCCTTCCCACATACACACAATACCCTCTACTCCTTGGTAAACCTCCATGACCTTCCTTGAGCTTGTTCCCCTTGTCCAATGAAAGCTTTGAAATCCTTTGCTCCAATCAATGGCCTCTTCATCCTTCTAAAACCAATGAGAATTGAGAATAAATTGCCATCCAATTGAGTTTAGGATGAAAATTATTGGGCCCAATGAAACACAAAAAATATTCCATCCTCCAATCAAATAGGATGATAATCCTCATAACTAATGGGATTGGAGGATTCGTCCCTTCCCTTCTCTTGGATATCTTGATGAGGTCTCTTGAGCTTGATCCTTATCCTTTTCGTCC
>Ga0116231_10005609_pt1 | contig 24603 bp, 13 predicted proteins | sample S1TSphgellanicum_2_FD_89695 | JGI IMG/M metagenome (GOLD analysis project Ga0116231, IMG submission 89695) | Host-associated microbial communities from peat moss isolated from Minnesota, USA - S1T2_Fd - Sphagnum magellanicum MG | ecosystem: Host-associated > Plants > Peat moss > Unclassified...
AAAAAAAAAAAAAAAAAAAATTTCATAATAAAAAAATAAAAACAAAAACAAAACAATATATTATTTTTTCAAAAAAATTTTAAAAATAAAAAAATAATTTTAAATATTTTTTTTTTTTTTTTTTTTTTTTTTTTTTTTTTTTTTTTTTTTTTTTTTTGGTCTATGTGAGAAACTATTTCTATCATGTGATTTTGAATGCTTAATTGTTGTGACTAAAATCTGAAACTTCAATAGCAAGCTCTAGTTCCGAGGTTTCAAATTTGGACTAACTTGGTTTTAATCCATGCCAAATTGACGGATATGTATGTAGGAAGCTTTGTACATATCCCCTTCTAAGAGGACCGCATTGAGTAAAAATAAGAAGGTGTTTGCTACTTTGACGGGCGACTTTATGAATTACCAATCGTTTCCACAACTCAATGATCGATACCTCTCCATACCACTTATGGTATGGATACCTCTCCATACCACTTAGACCCATAAGCTTCACCTTTCATAGCTCATTGAGTGCACTCTTCAACTTTCATCCACCAAAATATTAGAACATGTTGGATGTGATTATAATACTCTAGTTGAATAGCAAGGTCGACAAAAAAAACCAACTTACATTTTATTTTATTTTTAAAAACATGCTGAAAATTTCTCAAAGATTTTTTTTAAATTTTTATTATTATTTATTATTTATTTTAATTATTTTGTAAAAATTATATGGTGAAGGAAAACAAAGCATCTTTTGAGAATCTTTTGGGGAATATTCCCTTGGTGGGAATGGAATCTTCCAAATGAAAATTAATCAACAAAGATGTAATTAATGAACCCACTATGGAACTATTATGGTATCAAATTGTGAAAATTGTTCATGAGCTCAAAGAAACATCTTGATACATGAATTCGGTATTAGGTATAAGGCACCTTATTAGGTTTACAAGAGGCATCGCGCACCTACTAGTAGGCCTAGTAGGTTAGGAGGCGTCTTGTAAGCGTAATAAGGAGGCGCCTTGTCTCTTTTGACAAGGCATTATTATTACTTGACGCATATAAATATAAGGTGCCCTCCAAATACACACACAAAATTCTTTGAGTGCTTTACAATAATATGATTTGAACATAACATGAGCACGTATTATTTGGGTTCACAGGATAGTGGCCTTTTCGATGCAGACTTAAGGCATTGGCTAGCGTTACCAAAGAGCCTTTACGCCGTCGATGGACTCACTTGCAATAAAATTGGGGTTTCATATACACCATATAGGGACCAACCGAATAGATGTTTTGCTACTCCGTCATCTTGCCTAAGGTCTCAGATTGCGGACTATCAAATTGCAAGTACCATCCCGCCCCCCCTTTCAGTGTTGAGGGCTCATGGCTACAATTCAAATTCAAATTTGTAATTGAATTTTTTTAATTAAAAAATATTTTTAAAAATAAAAAATTATACACACACACACACACACACACACACACACATTAGTGTTGGGTTGGCTCCCTCTTCTTCAAATAAACACTAGGTAGGTATGAAAATGGGTATAACATACATGGATAAAACATGGGTATAACATGGGTATGAAGAAACCTAAGAACTTGAGTCAATAGCAAAGAGTGGGTGCCAAGGTTTTTTTTTTTTTTTTTAATTTTTTAACTACCAATTTTTTGTGTGATGGAAGTGGACTAGTCCATTGTGTTAATAAGAGAAATAATGTCATTTTGTGTTGAAATGTGTTGGTAGATTGGCCATGCTAATTTGAAACCCATTGCATTGTTGTGGATGTAGGAGAATGATAATCTCTTGCGTGCCACTCCACCAAAACCAAAATATTCAATAAGTAAAGAAGGAGAAGTGTCGCAATGGTATAGAGTAAGCATCATCATCGACACACGATGTTGAGTTTTGATTTTGTTGAGTTGAATCTAGCGTATCAACAAACAAGGATCACTTGATTCATATTTCATGTTTTAGTCCACAAAAGCCTTCATTAACATAAGGGGTTACAATAGGGTTTATCTAAGGATGTACCTAAGGTAAGGTATATTTAAAGACTACTTAAGGGACTACTCAAAAAGCTAAATAAGGTCTACAAGGGACTATGAATTGATTCTAAGTGAACTCCTAAATAATCTTTAGGTATCCCTTAACTCGCCCCCACAAATAAGTTTTATGTAGTCTCCCCTGAGTAGCATGTAAGTATCCTAACCTAGTTAAGCTCCTAAATGTGTTCATAGGTAGCTCCTTAGGTGAGCCTTAGATAGTCCCCTAAATAATCCTTAAATATCCAATAACCTAGGTAAGTCTCTAAGTGTCTCCCTACATAGCCTTATAGATAGGCCTTATGTAATTGTCTATGTAGGTTTTTAATATGCTTAGATAACCTCTTAGGTAGATGTTATGTAGCCCTTTAAACAACCCTTAGGAACCTCATAACTGAAGTAGGTCTTTAGGTGTCTCTTTGGATTCCTTAGGTATACCATAACATAGTTAGATTTTGAACTTGTCTCTTTAAAGAGTACTTATAGGTAACCCCTTAAAAAAATCTCTAGGTATCCTTTGATTTTTTTTTTAAAAAATCCTTAGTTAACCCCCATAGGTAAGTAAGCTTTGTGTAATTTTTATTTTTATTTTTTAAAGTCTCTTTTAGGTATCCCATAACATATATAATTGATATTTCCAAATTCTAAAAGGAAAAAAATATATATTGGAGAAGTGGGAAGTTAGTTGAATACATATAATACTTGATGATCTAGGGTACATATATTACAAAGTTGTGATGCAGAGTGAGGCTGCTACCAAAAACAATTTGATGATAGTCATCAAGGATATTGCGACATCTGTGGTAACATTGGAGCTTGATGCTTCCTCAGTGCAATGGTTGCAACACAGGTTAGCTAGCTACTTACAACTTACTTACTAACTCTCCTCTCCAACATATTATGTATGGGGTTTAGGTTTTAGGGTTTAGGGTTTTGTGTGTGTGTGTGTGTGTGGTTTTAGGGTTTAGGGTTTAGGGGGTGTGTGTGTGTGTGTGTGGGGTTTTAGGGTTTAGGGTTTAGGGGGTGTGTGTGTGTGTGTGTGTGTGTTTTTTTTTTCTCAATTTTGTGATGTAGCCAAATTTGGTTACTAATAATATAAGGAATGGGGGGAAAATAAAATATAAATAAAATGTTTATCTATATATTTGGCTACCTACTTGAACCCCCAAAAAAAGAATTTTTGTGATTTTTTTAAGGATTTTTATTTTTGGGGTTTTTAAATAAATAAATATTTTTTTAATGGTGTTGTTTATTTATTATGTGTTTGTAGGTCTCTTGGTAAAATTGTAAGCACTACGGTACCTTCATTTGAGGCAGCATCCCGAACTGGAGTTATGGAAGTCGTGATATCAAATACAGGGACCGTCACTGCTGACTACGGGGTTTCGGTATGCCATATATATTAACTTAACCCTATTCCAGTTTCCGTGTTACCTATGAATCAAAAACTTGGTAGATCATCGAGTTTGAAAATAAAATGGATCAAACGCATGAGTTCGTGCGGTTGTGCAGTTCAACAAATTGAACCCCCCCCCCCCAAAAAATAATCCATAATCCATAATTAGAATATTATTTTTTTTGAAATTTTTTTTTTATAAATTTGAAACAAATACGGAGAACAAGTCATGACAAATTATAATTTTGAGCAATTTTAAATATACGGTATCAATTGATTAGGGTTGCATTTGGGGGGCCCAGGTTACAAATTGCACGGAGGGAGTTGCCAACCCGTTGGTAATAAAATCTCATCCAAACCCTCGTCTTGTTGAACCTTACAATTACTATACATAACTTATGTAGTTTTAAAGTGTTCAAAATTTTTCATGTATCCACTAACTACATCACTCAATTATCATTTCCATGGAATATAAATCCGTTGCCATTTTTTGGTGTTGATTTGCCAATTGAAGAGAGGACAAACTATGTATAATAGCATTACATTCATAAGGAATGGTCGGCTTGACTAATGTGGTGGATGGTCAGCTTGACTAATGTGGTGAATGGTCAGCTTGACTAATGTGGCAGATGTTGTTTTTTTGGGTTTCATTTGGGTGCAATATTTGGCATATTTGTTCATCAAACAAACACAAATGAAGGCACAACAAGCTGCCCTTGCTCCCGGTGAAATGAAGACATTGTATTTCCAATTGGTAACTGGTGATATGGTAGCGGCAAAACGATCGTGTCAAGGTTAGAGAAGTAGTTGTTGGTACCTTCTCGGTTCATTTGTTGAAAGCGTGTGATTTGTATTAATAAACGCCCAATGCATCCAAAGAGTTAAATAATTTAACCTTTCTTTAGAGATGGATCTCAAGTGAGTACCCCAAAAAAAAAAATTAAAAAAATCCAAGTGTTCCACACTCTCTAAATACAATATTTTGTAGCCTCTTCCATTTATTAGTTCCCGTATGTAATTTCAAGAATTTGTTCCACAAGTTCTTCCATAAGAACACTATTTATTCCATTCATATTGGCCACTTCACTAAAGTAAGATGTCATTTCATTTTGGAACCAATAAGTTTGGCCACTTCATTGAGCAAGATGCCATTTCTATGAAGACACCAATTGCTTCACAATTGCTCCAAATTAAGTTTTCCATCTTGCAAACTTGTATAAGCAATGTAGCCCTCACTTTGTCCCATATGCCTTGCCCTAATTTTTTACTTTTGCAACCTATATAAGCAACCCAAAGGAGAAGATTACAATAGATCTATTTTGGAATTGTCCAAAACTTGAATTTTTTTCAATTTTTTTTATCCACAATGCTCATCACAAAAGGAAAAAAAAATTGAACTTTGGAGGTCCCCCACAACTAATTAGTATGACACACAATAAAATAAGTGCCCACAATTTTATGATGAAGGTATTATTCGAGGATGAAAATGGTGACAAACCTTTTTGGAAAATAGAAATTTCATGCAATCAATGAGAAAGGCTCAAAGCATTTTGTTTTTTCTTTTTCGGGGAGGGGGGGGGGGAAATCTATTCCCATTATGTTCCCATCAAGTTCCCAAATGTATTCCCTAAGACACTCCCAATAGCACCTCATTTTTTATCCCATATTGTTTAGCCATAGTTCAAGTTCCATGTAAATAAGTTATAAAGGGGTGGAGAGGTGGTGAGGGAAGGAAGGGGGCAAAAGGGAAGCATGGCAAGTATGTCATACTTTAGTAGGGAGGAGGGAAGTAGAGTTAGGCTTCTATGTTGGGGAAAATAGTACCACATGTTCCAAAAATATTGATGATAGGCCAATCAAAATGGCTCCTTCTAAAATTAATTATTTAATTAGTTTAATTTAATTTAACTTAATTTAGTTAGATCTAACTGGGGGCACTAATATATTATATATTTTCCATATAAAAGAAGAATCTGTAGTGTTTTAATTACATGTAATAATTAGTGTTCCAAAATGCTACTTGTCCAATGCAGTTACCTTAACAGATTCAGGTGGAAATATAGTAGATAGTGGTGCATGTGCATTTCAGACCCTGGCTACAGTCCAATCCAATGGAACCCAAGTAATGTAAAATGCCTTCCTAGTTCATCCACCTTTTGCTTTTGTCCAAGTTTTTAAATACCCAAAATAAATAAATAAATAAATAATCTTGTTGTCTTTGTTTGTTATGTGACATGATTTTCTAATTTTAAATTTTTATTTATTTATTTATTTATTTATTTTCCTTTTTATCGCATGAAATTGCAACTTTGTATTGGATCCACATGGGGATTATTAACAATTTAGTTTTTTTAGTGGATTTGAGGGGGAATGATATCACACCCTTTGAGGGAAATGCAACAATTTCATTTTCTTAATTCAATAATTGGACATACATATGGGTTTTTCAGAGTGGCACAATGCCAGATCCAAGCACTATAACAAACTACACCGGGGATAGTAATTCCTCGGGTTTCTTTGGTAACTTGTTTGGTGGTTGGAGCTTCCCAAGTCTTAGTTGGTTTCCCAAGGCTGGAGGTTTTCTAGGTAACATTGGCAACAAAATCAAAGGCTTTTTTGGATCATGCGAGTAAGTTATGCCATTCTTCATAAATTTTCATTTATACAATATTACAAGTATAAAACCACAAGTGTAAATGTGCATGGACCAATGGCTTCTTTTCTTCTTCTTTTTTTGCAATTTTTTGCTAGATGGCAAAAAAGAAAAGAAAAAAAACCAACTCAAAGTTGCAAGAAATAAGTGTTTTCAAAGTTTTTTACTCTGCAATTTTTTATTTTCTTTTTAAATCACTAGATTCTATATTTTCTTTCAATAGGTGGGGCAAAAAAAATAGAAGGGTGTGTTTTTTTTTTAAAATAAAAATTTATACACTTTCTTTGTTTTTTGTAGCCATATTTGGCTAAATCATCTTACAGTGGATGATCACCACATACATTACAAATTGGGGTGGGGAAGAGAGAAAAACATTGATTGATCATGTTTAATATAAGTGATTTTACATTCGAAGGTTGAATATTTCATTCAATATATGACGTTAATTAATTTAACCCAACAAATTTCCATGTGTTTTCACAACCATGTGATTTAAGCTAGCAATAATTACAATCAAATGAAGAGATTAAAAACAAAATTAATAGTCTACGAAGTGACTTTGCAACTTGATCCATCCGAATATGATGTGGTAACAATGACATGGGTTGCCTTTGCAGGCAATGTGCCGCCACGGACTTCAAATGTATGATAGTAAAATTCTGTTGGAAAAGTGTTGCAAAAATAATTGGCATCATATTAGTTGTAGCTGCAGGTTTGTGACAAAAACTTATGACTCAAAAGTGTTTATATTTAAAAATTAGATTCAATTTGATCCAAACATAATTCATCAAAATGTTCCATTCAAGTTAATATTTGTTTCAAACACACAAACACATCGTTCTAAAGCACATTTTAAACATTTGATTTCCAAATTCAATGAAAGGCTCAAAACTTCAAAAATAATACATGTGTAATTCTTTTATGTGGGCACTATTACTTATGTAACATGTTCATTCCATGTTTTGCAGTGATATTTGGAATTGGGTTTTTGAATAAAATAGGTGTTCTAAGCGTCATCATTGCACCATTAAAATTGATTTGTTGTAAGTTACCTTGCAAAATTTGTGGTCGTTGTTTAAAGATCGTATGCAAGACTGGGTGCAAGTGTTTTGCATGTTGTAAGAAACCTTGTAGCAAAAAAAAGGGTTCTAAGGAACAAGAAGAAGAAGAAGCTCCTAAGGAAACCGACGAAAACAACAATTCAATCGCCAAAAAATTAAAACACACAACATCATTTCTTTTTAACAAGTTCCAACCAAAGCAATGGAAGGACAAGCTTGTTGCAAACAAAGATAAGTTGTTGGCAACCAAAGATAAGTTGTTGGCAACAAAAGATAAGGTGTTAGCAACAAAAGACAAGATGTTAGAGAAAAAAGACAAGTTATTAACAATTTTGAAAAAATACAAGCCCAAGAAAAAAGATAAGAAAACAATGGATGACATTGGTGGAAAAGATGGTGACATTGATTTACCAAAGGGAGATGACAAACTTAATGATGCCCAAATGCTACAATCTCCAACTAAAGAGGAAGGAAAAAACCTTGCAATTGATGATGACCAAAATTTGCAAGAACAAAATCAAATCACACAATCAACAACAATGAAAGATAAAAATAAACAAATAGACATTGAACAATGGGATGTAAAGTCAAACCAAGAAAATCAAATATCCCCAAGCCTGATAACTACAATTCCTACATCATTGAATCAAGCACCTATGCCTCTAGGCCCAACAAGTCTAAGTCCAAACAATGTTGTAATTATTCAAGCGCCACCATATGGTTATAATAATCAACACAATGTGGGGTTGCAACAACCAAATTATCTATCTAATCAAATGCAATTTCCAACCTACAACATGCAACCACAAGGTTTTATGTCAAATCCAAACACACAAAACATGTCTAATTACATGCCTAATGCCTTATTGGTTCCGAATGTGCCTCCAATGGATTACCCATATTATGTAGATCAGTCACAATACCAAGATCCATCATCTTTGAACAATTATGACACCATGACACAACAATATCAAGACCCAAATCAACTTTATTATCCCACAAGTAAGGCCCAAAACTATTCAAAGTAAATTCTTGCAATGTAATTAGAGAAATGGAACAAAGCAAATGTAAGTATAAGCAAAATAAATAAATAGAGCAATTCCAGTGAAGTCATCATTTGACACAAGTTTGAGAAGAATTTTACACATTCATATATATAATTTTTTTGGTGGGTTTGTTTTAGAACTTGAATTAAATGTTTGTCATGCAATGCACCATGTTAAACCAACATTTGATTGAATAAAGAACTACAAATGTATTGTAATGTTTCCATGATGTGTGTGATTGTTATATTATTTAATTTAGCCAATGTTAAATGGGTGATATATGTGCACTTCTAAATAAGTTATGTCCTCAATGCATTGTTAAAAGATGTTTATGATAGTAATGGTTACGATTCATTGGCATTCATGTGGATTTGTGATAATTTTTTTGATAGACATGCAATATGATTACCAAGAAGGACCTTCAACAAGTTATGCGCCATATAATATGGAGCAAGCACAATATGAAAACTTGACATATGCAAATTTACAAGACCCAAACCTTCAATATATGAATACATTGCCTTCAAGTGATGGAACCCAAAATCAAACATATGCAAACTTCCAAGACCCAAACCTTCCTTATCTGAATACATTGCCTTCAAGTGATGGAACCCAAAATCAAACATATGCAAACTTCCAAGACCCAAACCTTCAATATATGAATACATTGCCTTCAAGTGATGGAACCCAAAATCAAACATATGCAAACTTCCAAGACCCAAACCTTCAATATATGAATACATTGCCTTCAATTGATGGAACCCAAAATCAAACATATGCAAATTTACAAAATCCAAACTTTCAATATATGAATACATTACCTTCAACTGATGGAACCCAAAATCAAACCCAAGCTACTTATCCAACAAATCAAAATCCATCTTACCCAATAGATGGTAGTCCTTATTATAGTGGTTACTAAGATTACGTTGCATTGGACAATAGAACTTCATGTGAAATTGTTTTCTTATATAGGTATGTGGGATATCAAAATTATGTATTCCTTAAACATGGATTTTGTATGTTTGTTGATTTGGCTCATTGAATTGATAACAACTATGTTAATTTGAGAAAGGTAGAACAACATATAAGCACAATAGAATAATCAAACCATAAAAGATTAACTATTCAAAACTTTTGAAATAATAGGCTTTGTGACAAGGGCATGTTTCATAGTTGTAAAAGTTTCAAATTTTAACCATCTTATCACATATGGTTTCCACAAAAGGAGAATATTTGCTATTAGATTTGTAATATTTTTGAAAATTTCAAAATACTATAGTTACATTTTAAAAACACAAAATGAAGTCATTATTATGACATAATAATTGTGAATTTCAAAGGGGATCCTTGCATTTATGTGATGGGCAACAAAATGTAATTTTCAAGATTCTTGAAATAAAGAAATCAAATACACATTATATTAATTAGCTAAAACATTTACACATAGTTTTACATATTTGCATTGAAAAGTTTCAAGAGTGTATGTTGTATGCACTAGAGTTTGTGATTGATTCCTTGGGTTCTTCACATCTAGTTGAACATTGGAAGACATTTTTAAAAAACATTTGATAAAGAGTATTCAACTCTGTTGTGTGCCAAATTTAGGCCAAATGATTACTAGAAAAAAAATACACAAAATAATTATGTTGTCATTGATATTTACCCTAATCACAATTTTTAAAAATTTGATGAATTATCAGCATTCACATTACATGCATAAAGGAAATTAGTTATTTGCACCTTTCAACCAATTCATTTATAGAAAAATGAATGAGAAAGAACCATGCATATCCACTAAAAATTTGATGGATCCCATTCCACAACTTGTTAATGGTGCAATTATATAGCTTGCAAAGATGAAGAATGCAAATGCTTAATATCATACAAGAGCATTATGAACTAGAGCATGCAACTTTTTAAAATGGGCAAATAGAAGCAATTTGTATTCCCCACTAAATGTGTCATGTATAAGAATATGATTTGAAAATGAATCCCTTTTGACCACCATGTACACCCCTTTGCATGCAACCCTATAAAAACCTACTCAATTTTTAAAATGAAATTGGAAGGCACATTACTAAGAATATTTATTCCTTCACTATTAAGGGGGCACTTTGAAAAATGTCACACTTGTCTTTTCCTATGAGACATAATGGGTACCACAAGAAAAAATGGAAAAAACAAATTGGAGTAGGTTTTTATGTTCAGTAAAGCTCATGGTCGAAGGTCTTTACCCTACACCAAATAGTTGACCTCCAAGAAAACCAACCTTTCATACTTGTTTTAGAAGCAATGGGCAAACACATTTAAAGTGAAACCTTGTGACGTGGCTAATATAACAACTTTTATATTGCATTTTAGCTAATTTTCATAAATCCATCAATTGGTTATGTGGGTTTCAAAAATTCATGGTTTGATTATAGCCATACATGCCCCCATCATTTTACATTGGATTTTCAATCATAAGAAACCAACATGTGATTATTGTTTAATAAACAAATTAAACTTGTTTGATATCGCTCAACTATTGTTAACCATTTTGTTTTGGAATGTAGTTTCAATTGATTTGTCATTGGAACACCACAACATTTCACATTTTGTCATCACAATTGTCATTTGATAAGTCTTTCAAAGTTGACTTTTCTTTGTGTAGTATATAGTTTGCATGAATCATGTTCCCAATTGTACACTTACATTGTTTCACCTAATTGTAAATTACCATTACCTGATACACAAATACAATGGATTAATTATACCACCGCTTAAATGATTTTACATTATTCAAATGGCCTTACGTGGTTATACAATTTAGATTTTAGACACTCATGGTTAAAGTGTACATTGATGTATATAGATATTTGATTGAATTTTTGAGCACTTAAGTTTACCATGAATGTAAATGAATTTTCAGATTTACCTTTTGTGGCCATTATGTAACCTATCATTTTTTTCCAAATAAGTTTGGCATCATGTTACATGGGACAAACCAAACTCAAGTTGTTGTGCTCAATACAATGGAAATAAAACACATTTAGAATCAACAAACATGTTTCCTCTACTATTCTCATATGATGGATGAAAGCGCCCAAGTACATTCAACAATGTTTTGCCCCAAGGAATCATGATGGTTATATCGTGATGCATTGAAGCCCAGGGGACCTCATGCTGTCCATGGCATGAATGCAAATGTTATAAACTATATGTCAAGTAGGATTAGTTTTCTTATATGACCCCACTCCCATTGGCATAATGCACCCCATACAAAAAAATTCCCCACAAAAAGAAATGCAAAAGGTTTCATGCTTATGTTCAAAAAAGTTATGAAACATTGTGATGGGTAGTTATTTCCATTCATCTAATTTCATATGTGAAATGTACATGTCACATACATTTAAGGAAGTAATGAATAAGTTTGAAGATTTTTCACCTTACCTATCATTCAATCTAGTGCATTGGACCTTTAAAAAAATTCAACATGGTATTTTTTGTGTTCAAATGGATAAAATCAATAGAAATTTAGAACCCCATGGTTTGTTAAATTTGAGTTATGTCTTGAATTTGTAAAATAATTGAAATATGTTTCAAGGCAATTTGTAACCAAGTTGTGACATGAATTGACAAGGTGGATGAAATCCAAATCAAAGTTTTCAATCAAACAAGGGGAACCATGCTAATAAAATTGTGATCAGTAATGAATGTCAATCTTATGGTTGTTGGGTTGTATATGCCTTGGTTCATGCCATAGGACTCACCTTTTAAAAAGATCTTTTTTTGTAGCGTTATTTTCATTATAGTGTTATTGTAACCAAGAAAGAATGTAGGGGATCAACTTAATGGGATTCCATGTTTGCTTCTCACAAATTTTCCTATCTAATGGACTTTCAATTTTGACAAAATCATTCTTTCAATTCTATTATTTGTTATAAACCATTTGAACCTCTCCAGTGACCTAAAGGAATATCACAAAGTATTCCTTTGATAGTTTTATCACTATTGAAGGTTTTCAAGGTATTAACACCCTATTGCTGATGCAATTGTCTAATAACAAGTTGTAACATTATGACCCAAGTAGTGTAAGAGAAATATATAAACTTGGGTGTTAATCTCAAAATGTAGCCATATATAATCAACAACTCAAGCATCCCCACATTCCAAGCAAGATCTATGAAATTTTACTTTAATTCTTCAAAAAGAATGTACATATCATCATTTTTTTCTAAGCATCCATCGCATAAACATATATTTTCAAGTGAATCTTCAAAGCTAGTTCCATCTCATAACTCCTTTCTCTTTAATTGAAGCTTTTAGGAAAACAAAATTATAAAAACCTTTTAAGTTACAACAATCTTAAGAAAAAGAAAATGGAAAAAAATTACATTGTGCCAAAACTTTTGCCTCACATTTGACTTGTCTTCTTTTGATTCTAACTTTCCATCCCCCCATTCATCTTCCACACATTAGCAAAAAAAACCTTCCAACCCAAGCTTCCTTTGCAAGGAAGTATGTTGCAATAATTGCTTGCCACCATGTAGAAAGATTAAATCTTCCTTCATTACCATGTTGGAGCTTGCATCCACAAATAAATAAAAAATAGTGGTTCATAATCATACAACATTAGCTACTCAAGAATAAGAACCAAAACCTAAACACCATTTGGTGTCAAAATAACATCATTTATTGTTGTTGTTGTTGTTGTTTAGTTTTTTGGTTAAGAGGCCTTTAAGATGATGAATTATCTTGTTCCATGCATATTCATCCAATGTAACTTCTAGAACAACTTTATGAAAAATTATTAGATATCAATTGTGGGAGAACCAAAATCAACATGACAAAATTGAATGCAGTCATAATCTCAAAAAATGTTGAACAATCACCTTCATCATGATAAACAATGATGAATTGTCACCAGTTCCCATGGACTTTAATGAGTCCAACCAATGGGGCACAAGTGAACATGCAATGTATGAGGTGACAATTTTAAACAAACCATTACTTAGACATGTGTAATAATTAAAATCAAACAAGCCATGACCATTACTTGGTTTTAAGAACTTCAATCTTTTTTTCCTAAAAACTTTTATATAATAATATGAATGGTATGCCAAAAAAAACAAATTCACCCAATTTTTAAATATAATATTGACCATTATGTAAGGTGGGATGATCATTTCTAACCTTTTTTCTCATCCTCCAATACATGCCTTTTTATGATTCTAGATTTTGGTACAAACTTTGAACATGCATTGCTTACAATATATACAAGCTTTTGAGTTAAATCTTTTTGTATTTGGATGTTGTCCATGTCATTTGGGGCCATATTAGAAAAATCACAAACTTTTCCATGATGTACATATACATTAGGACTCTATTAAACATTGTTAAATGAGATTTATTTGTATGGATACAATGTAATGTTCATAATGCACTATTATACATTACAAACAAAAAAAAAGGCTTCGTACATTGCAAACATTGGAATTCATTTTCATATCAAAAACCAAACTTAGGCCCTTTACATTTTTATGCACTACCAATGATGATAAATTGATTAATTGATCAAAAACCAAATTGATTTTGTGAAAATTAAGTTCCATCCAAATGAAAATATTAAATGAAATTGCATGCAATTTGAATTGATTTCCAATTCAACAATAGGATTAATATTCAATTGAATTGAAAAAAAATGAAATGAAAATTGGTGGAAAATCTATTGAAAATCTTCTTGTGAAGATGGTGTTGGAAAATAAATATGACCTTATTACCCAGCTAAATGAATTTGAATTTTGAATTTTTATTGGATTTTTCAACAACAACAACACTCAAAAGTGAATATTTCCATCAATTTACATTTGAAAATTACAAAATCACCTCTATAAAATCATACTCATTGTGCATTTTCCCACACGAAACACACACCCTAAATTCCTTAAATTGGTTAGTTTTGATTTGATTGAGTTTTTAAAACCAAAATTTTTCAACATTCAATAACTTTTGCACCATAGGTTTAAACATTACAAAACCACCTCAATGCACCCTTACTTATCATTGAGGACTCTTAAATAGTACTAAGAGTGTGGTGGGGGTATACCTTGGTTTGGGAGATACATTACAAAACCACCTCAATGCACCCCTACTCAATGACAATTTTCCAATAAAATTAAGAGCATTATGGGGGACATTATGGCTTGGGAGATTTCAACATGACAAACAAACAACTTTAACAAATGGATTGTTAACAATAAACTAGACTAAAATTCCATTGCATCTATAATGAATGGTGTTTTCTTTAATGTTGGGCGGTTCTTGAACTAATTTTTAGCCCAATTCTCACAATGAAAACTAGTTGGCACCATAACATGTGAGAACCCAAAATGATAACTGACATCGGGTTCTCACATGAATGAGAACTAATCATGAGAATTGGTTCTTTTTTTTCTTAATATATTTTTGAAGAACCAACTAGTTTTTTCATAAAACTTACATCTCATTATCAAGTTCATATGCCATTTTAGGGATCCTAAACAACAATTGCTAGTTAGGGAAGTAGAGTCGTTGTTTAGTGTTAGGGGAGGGTGTAAGCAAAGTAAAGTAGATGGCTCACTGCTATATGTCAAAAAAAAATACAAGTAGCCATGAAAGAATTTTAATGTATTGAAAGTAAAAGAAATATTTTGTACAATAATTAACATGATGATAACTTCCATTTTATGTCTGAAATGTTGAAAAACCCCATTTTGAAAGTAAAATCAAAAGGAATTATAAAAAATGCTTCTACTTACGTGTCCAATCTTACAAAATGGGCTACATGTAAATGAAATATTGATTTTTTTTTCAAATTAATGTGGCCCTAAAAGATACTTATGTATTGTCAAATTATGCATGTTATAATCATATTATATCAAAATTATAATATGAAGTAGGTTTGAACACCATTTTAACCCAATTAGTTTCAAATGTATAACTTTCAATTTACTTTTATAAAATCTACCTTTCCCATGTTGGTGGTGCTACTCATTGTGCATTTGTGTTGCTACCCTTTCCTCATTGGTGTTGTTGTTCATTTCATGTTAGTGTTGTTGCATTGGCCATGTTGTTCTTCCCATGTGATCCTTCTACTGTTGTCGCTTAGTGTTGTCACTTTTTTCACCTTGGTGTTCTCATTCTTCCAACATGGTGTTGTTGTTCTTTTTGCATTGGTGTTTAGGTACCTATTGGCCCAACCCTTGTTGTTGCTCTTTTCACATCAATGCTCAAGCACATATTGGCCCAACCTTTATTGTTGTTCTTCTCACATTGGTGTTACTCTTGTTTTCACATTGGTTATATTATTCTTTCCTTGGTTAGTTTGGTATTTTCCCCCTCTTGCCCTATGCAAGTTGGAGCTTGGAGCATTGTTAAGGGGTGAAATTGTGGCCCCCTAATCATTATTTTCCACCAAGAAGTAAAATTGAGGGAACAAGGTCAACATTTTTTTATTTAAAAAAAAAAACTACCTTCACTTGTTCGTTTTACCACAACTATTCAAGTAATAAATAAGATGTCAAGTAAAGAGAAAAAGAAAAAGGGAAGGTCTATTATATACGAGTAGACTTATTGTCTTGCTTATAATTTATTCCAGAGGTGCAAGAGGAAGAAACTATAGAAAGGTAAGATGGGAAATGAACATAAATGGATCAAGTAGTTATTTTCCAAGGCTTTATAGTACCTTCAATGCCCCCATATGTTGCCCTAATGGGTCTGTAGGCCTCACCAACTATTGTCCCACCTCAACAACACCTATAGTCCCTTTAATGATTTTGTTTGTTGTTTGCAACACCTTGGAATGCTTCCCCATTATTGTTTTTTGTCTATAACACATTACATCCATTCATAGCCATTGTTTACCGCTTGTAGCAATCCCTTCTATTCTACAAACAACTACCTATTAATGTATTTATTCTTACTCCAAGTATTGGCTATTATTTTCTTATGGTAGCTAGTTTTACTTCTTTAAAGGCTACCATTTGGTATGCCTCTTTATTCTCTGTTCTAAAATAAATGCATAAATGCCATGGAAAGGGGGCAACATACCTTGTATAATCTTAAATTATTTTACTTTCCACACCTCCTTATAAAATGAATGCACATCAAACATGTAGAAGTTCCTCAACCATTTTCCATTGAGATCACACGCAAATACAAATACATTTTTTCACTATTCTTTCCTCCTTAGTAATACAACACATACTTTTCCAAGGGAGTCCTCCATTCCAACAACCAATTTTAATAATATTGAATGCCTTATAAATCCACCAACACCTCCTTTAATCCTCCTCGACAAAACCACACAAGGCTCACATTGATTTCATGAAAATAAGGCCCTTATATGAATTCCTTCTTAGAAATCTCCCAGATGATTGCATGGATAGATTACCCCCAACCACTCACTAACATTAACTATTTAATCCCCATTAGCTTCACCCTTTTGCTAAAAGATGATAAGTTTACCATAAAAAATTATTAATTATTAAGAGGCCTATGGTACTAACTAGTTTAAAGATTTTTACCCCTTAACAAACACCAACTTAGTCAACAAACCTTTGAGGTGAATTCTTTCTCTTTTTTGTTTTTTAAATTTTAAATTTTAAATTTATTTTTAATACCTCTAAAAAGAAAATGAAATAAAATTTGAAAAAGTTACATGCGTAAAGATTATTTTGGAAACCAAATAATAAAAATGCATTAGGTAGGGCATTTTAGTGTGTTAATGATAACCAAGAAGTTGATTTAATAACTCCTCAAGTCATGTGTTGTATTATTTGTTACAATAGTCCAATTTTCAATTTAAATAAAAAAACTCAAGCTAGAAGAGGATTCATTATATATAACACAATTACTAATATAATTGCATTGATAAAACATGTAACTTTATACCATTATAATATTTTTAAAAAATTTGATGAAGAAGTGAACAATCTTTTGAGAGAAGATGAAAGACAACCTTAAAAGAAAGACCACATATGTTTTAAATCTAGTTCCATATCTAATCTTTTTGTTACAAAGGAACCTTTCAAGAAAAATGATCTACAAGAAAAGCAAGATTTGGGGGACATGGGCCTTTTAATTGGGAAAAACCACCTTTTTTATAGTTTGTGGAAAATATTTGGTTGAAATGATTTAATATGCATTTGTGTCCAAGATTTTTCTGCGTCCAAATTTTTATTTTCATGAATCACTATCTAGTTTAATGGAAGAAACTAAATAATTGTTTGTTTTGCCAAGTTTAATAAAATGCCATTATGTAATTACAAGCTTTAATTTGTGAATGTCAAAAGGTGGACATGATATTCTACATTGGGGTGGGGCTAATTGACAACCAAAACACATTACCCTCGACCTTTTTGAAGCAACAAATATTAGTAAACAAACCCTAACCATAAATTTAATATAAATATTGGACACTTACGAGTTGAAGAGGAAATTTGTTGTTTATGTTAAGGATGAGGGATCTAATCAAATAGTATGACTATAGCCTTAAAATTAGTTTTAAATTGTGATGTGTTGGATTTGGAAGAAATCCTTTGGGAACTTATTTTGGTCATGCATTTTCTAAAACATGCCAATATGCAACAAATGGATGAATTTTTTTGCATAGGCTTAAGATATGTATGTGTCAAAACTACCCAAGGAGATTTGCAAATGTACATAACTTGGCCCAAAAAAATAGGAAAATGTAGACAAGAATGGAATAAGGCATGTGTTAATTCAAGAAAGCCCCCAAGGAAATTGAATACTCTAGTGAAGACAAGGTAACTTTTTGTTTTTACTAGATTTTATTATGTTTACATTATAAAAAAAATACTTGCCATGCTTAGTTTAACATTTTTCTTTGCTTTTGCAAAATTGCTAATAAAGTTATCATTTTCCAAGAAACTTTACAATCTAAAGAAACTATTATATTATGTTACAACATGTGGAATTCTATGAGAATGAGTGTAAGAATACCACCTCCATTAACATAACACGTATTTTAAATTATTGTTGATTTTTTTGGCCATGTCATATCTCCTTATATTCTAAACCACTATAAGGGTCATTGGTTGATAAGTGATGCATTGAATTCTACCATATCCATAACTTAAAATTTAGGGATGAAATTCATTTTGCAACCTTTGACAACTTAATGGAGGGATATGCAAATGTTGTTTTTGAGTTATCATGTTTGGCTTCCAACATAAAAAGGAAGAAATTGAGGTTTTTTATTCTTTTCTTTCATTCTTAAAGAAATATGAAAGGAAAAATCCCATAATAAGTTTTGTTTGATCTTGGACCCTAGATTTGAAACCTTTCATCTTGTGTCTTCACTTATTAGTCATGAGCAAGGTAAGGCCATTGTTAAAGAATGTGACAAAAAAGCTTTGTTTCCTATGTTTCATAGGTGTCGTAATCATTTGCATCCTTTGGCTAAATTCAAAAGTGGTGTTGTTGATCAAAATGTTGAAGAGGACAACAATTTTGATATCTTTGAAATGACATTTAACATATGTGAACCAACAATGAAACTCATGAATAGAGAGCTTTTGATTTTCAAGTGTTGTCAAGTGGATGTCAAAAAGATAAATGTCCATTTCAATGGTGCGAACAACATGAAAGTATGTTTCGTATTGTTGGTTTCTATGCTAGACAAATCTTAGGGATAGTTAGATCTCAAATTGGGATAGAAAGGATATTTTCTTTAACTAGAATCCTTGCTAGTTTTAAGAAATGTCGTTTACAATCAAAACATTTGGAGAAATTGATTTTTGTCAACAAAAATTGGCCCAATGATCCTAAGATAAGTTGTAAATCCCCTTCTAGCTTGGTAGATTTAATTGAGACTAATGTAGATTTAGAGGAGTTAGAGGAACTCGAAAAAACTTTTGAAAGGGATGAAATTATGGAGTTTTATATTTGAATTAAAAAATTTGTTACAACTTACAAGTTTTCATCGATTTTTTGTGACCTTTAAATGGTAAGTAAAATATTAATTAATTAATAATATTAATAATTAATTATTGAAAAATGTAATAACTAAGTTGTGAAAATCAAATGTGAAAACAAACTATTATTATACATGTGAAAATTACCCAACTTGAAAATTAAGCGACTTTGGAAAAAATTTAAATTCTAATACCTTGGTCGGTTATCACTGACCTATATATCAACCAAGAAAACCAATCAAGTTTTCATAACATGATGTAAGAATTGGAACTGATTAGTTTTCACAAAAAAATTAGAATCACTTAACACTAATCTTTTTTTATCCTTGATTAAGTGTCCCCCCTTGAGGTAATTAGTATTCCAAATGGCCCTTAAACATTCATGAGTAAGTTTATCAAGGTGTTAAACACAATTAGATTGGTGAGGACAAATACCCATTAGTTATCATCCCAAGATATATCTATTTATTATGTTTTAAAAAATTTCAAATAAGTGGTTTTGGTATATAACTATGGTTTTCAAAATTGTAAATATGTCAAAGGAAAGTCAATTCTTTGTTAGTTTTTTCATGAAAACTACCAATTTCTTTATGTTTTTGAAAAAACTAAAATAAATGATTTTTTGATTTTAATTTTTAAAAAAATAATTGGAATTAGCTATTACTTAAGAAAAAAACAAAGAACCATCCAACGTTTGTATGGCCCCAAAGAGGCAATTTTAAAAATAGACCATGTTAAGTAACCAATTATCAAGTCAACAACCTATTATGAGGACATATTAATTTCAAATGTTTGTTGTAAAGATTTGGGCATATATGTGAGCACAATGTCAAAAAGGAATGTTGTAGGATTTTGCATTCTACAACTTCATTTCAATCAACAATTACAAAAAATGATTTGTTACCAAATGTGTTGATTTTTTCAATTCGCCTAACTTTGGTTGCTAATGTTTTCAATCAACTTTAATTAAAATAATCACTCTTGTTTGAATGTATAATTAAAAAATGGGCTTCATATGTATTGGAAAAGTGTGCCTCATATTTACAAAATGAAAAAGACAGAAGTTGCACCTATTTTGAGTCTATCACAATTAAAAACATATTCCAAAAGCATACTAATTAAGATTCCTACAACATTGACAAATAGACTATTCTATGGGGTGTTGTCGAGTGCCAACCATTATAATGTGCATCCACATCCTTCATTTATTATACTCCATGAACATAAAAAAATGTCAATATAAAAACACATAGACACTAAGGAATATTGTGTCAATGTCAATATAACAAGGCGCAAATGGACACCCATGATCATTTCAAAGTTCACACAAAAAGATGGCATAAGTATTTGTCATGCAAGAGTAGGTTAGTGCTAAAGATTGTATACTACTGACCTTTTATTTATGTGTACTTTGAAGGATCTCCCTAACAAAAGAATGGGTTAGCGTGTTATGCCAAGGGGAGATCCTCCTCTTCCTATTTTAAAATGTTTTTGTGTTCCATAAAAAGATAGTCGTTTCCATCAGTGGAGGTTTCTGTACCAGTGGGTTTTCCCCAAAAAGGGCCACATGAAGGTGTGGAGGTTTTGTGTAGGTTTTCTTGAGATTTTGAAAAATGGGTTTTGTCTCTTAGGAGAACCCAATTGGACAAGAACCTCATGTATAAGTGGGTTTTCTTGAAGTTTTGGAAAATGGGCTTTGTGCTATAGGAATACCCACTTGGACAAGAACCTTCTATACTTCTAGGTTTTCCTGAGGTTTTGGAAAGTGGGTTTTCCCCCTCAACAAAAGCCATTTGGACAAAAATGTCATGTACACATGGGTTCTCCTAAGGTTTTGGAAAATGGGTTATGTCCCCTAAGAGAACTCATTCAGATAATAACCTTCTGTACTTGTGGGTTCTTTTGAGGTTTTGGAAAATGGGTTCTCTCCCTTAGAGGAAAACCCACTTGTAAATGAAACTCCTTTACAACATTAACCCTAAGGTGAGTCTTACAACCCTATTCACTTTAGTGTCTTCATGCCCACACCTCCAACCACATTTTTAGTTAAGCATTTAAAGTACTTACATTTGGCAAGCGACACACTTGGTTAGTTTCGACATTCATTTCATCTCGTAACCTATTGAACCTTGGACTAATTTTGATCCCTAGATGGGTGGGGTAGATGTAAACTACAATTATTCATTTTTGTGATGAAACCATGTTTTTTCCCTAGGTACCCTTTATTCAAATGCATACAACGATTAATATATCTTTATATTTATTAATTATGACCTGGATCTAAATTAACAATTTCATTATAAAAAGAATCATGTGATTATTTATTGATAAAAAACTTCATTTGTTAGTAGTAACGAACTTTTAAAGTTTAAAAACATGAATAAATTATTTGATAAAAACATCACAAAATGGAAAAAATTATATTGATTCACATTCTAAAACCGTTATTAGGATTCAATATATAATGTAATACAAGATGACAAATTTATATGAGGAGTCTTTTCTTTGAAACCTTAACCATTTGATAGTTAGGGACTTTTGAATGATTAAAATTTGATCATATTTTCATAAGTCCATATGAGTACAATTTTTGTTTATTTTTCAATTTCTTTTTTTCAAAAGTATATGCATTTGAAAGTTTTACAAAGAACATTATTCATATGAACTTTGTGGGTTTTCCTTTTAGAATTTCCAAATTAAAAAATAACATCAATTACATTAAATATAAATTTTCACATAAATTTGGGAACGTTTGTAGATGATTGAACATATATTATTGAAAAATTAGAATAATAATATTTTAAAAAATTAATTATGTCCATTTGAATCATTTAAAAAAATCTTGTTTGGATTTATAAAAAGTGCAATTTTTGCCAATATTAAACCATCATACTGTGCATTCACTTGGTGGGACTAAAATAGGTCATAGACTTCTCAATTAGTTCAAGGTTTCGTTGCCCAAGATTACCAATTCCCATTTCATGGCCTTATCATAGACTTGTCTATTTTGAGTACTTAGTGCACTAATGACATGTTTTAAAGTCCCTTTCTTCAAACCCTCACCCCTTACATCTATGAAAATCACAAGAGATGTCAAACTGGGAGTCAAACTTAGCCTAACACTTAGACTTGTAACCCAATCTACCATGGGGGTTATTTTGTGATGGTCCAGACATGGGCCCTAACTAAGTAAACCTTTTCATTTGAAAGGTCACCTTAAAAGGCATGTCAATGGAGAAAGTGGCAAGTTAGGAAAATGGTTATGAGGTACCATCAAATACACATAGTAATATGAAACCACTAATGCTAAATCTCTACCCACTAGTAGAAAGACTTGATGCTCCTTGTCCTAAAAAATCCAAGAACTCCACCAACTATAAAATTTGTTCCATAAGTAGTCACTCATATAAATAAAGAATAATACAATGAATGGTGGAGCTTTTGATTTGAACATTTCTTGGTCAATAGTGCGATTCAAATTAATTGGTTATTGGAAAGCACGATCAATTGGAACCAATTCCCATTTCATGGCCTTACGTTGAGCTCACCTCGAGATGGTCTGGACATGGGCCTCATGCAAACAAAGAGCTTACAATCGTAAAAAAGAAAAAGAAAAAGAAACAAAAAAGAACCTAATTTTAAATTTTTCCACTAAAAGTTGTGAATAATAAAAAACAATTTGATGAAGAAGGCAATGATGTGTCCTAAGAGCGGGGTTCAATGTATAGGAGAAGGTCTTGCTATGGGGGCCTTCCAAAATTGAGATCCTCAACGCTAGTAAATTGAAGGAGGTCAAAAATTTGGAAGGCCCCCATAGCAAGACTTTCCCCTACATAAAACAATGGTACTTTTTGCTTGTTTTTGGAAGTGATTAATCATAAAAATGGACCTTTTGAAATCCAATACAATGAAGATAAATCTTAGATAAGTTTGAGGCAAGTAAAAAAAATTCAAATAAGACAAATTTAGGTTGGGGAGTGACCTGAAAATACAAAGGAAAAAAAATGTTTTATGAATATTTCAAAAAACCAAACTTAGCACCTCGATGAAGAAGATGACGATCCCTTTGCCCCCGTGTGTGCCTTTATGCTAATTGCAAACAACTATGAAAAAAATGGACAAACAAATACAAAACTCCCTTCCCCATAGACCCCCAATTTTGATTCAAAAAATCACAAAGAACCTTCAACAAACCCAAGTCAACAAAGAAAACACTAATCCCCTTACAAGCCTTAAATCTTCATGTTGATTGCAAACAATAGTGATGAAAAAATGTTAAGGACCTTTGATTGACATTGCAAAAAATCATGAAGAACAAGTATGAATAAGGCCATAATCCTAAAAATGACAAAAAATTGGAAGAAAACCATTAACGCAAAAAAGGTTGTGATCTAAATTTTTTTAGACCTTGTAATCACCTTGGTGATTCATGAATCTTAGGTCATATCCTCAAATATTTGTGAATTGTGACCCTCACACCTCAAGTACTATCCCTTAGCTTGACAACTCATGTGAAGAAGATCTCTTCTCCTCTCCAAGTCCTAGACCTTGGTAGTTTCATGGGCCATGGTTGCTTTCAAAATTTTCAATTCCACCTTGGTGTGAGTTGCTTGCAAAGAAGATTGCAATGTCAAGTTTTTGAACCCAAATCATCAACCCCAATACCAAGACCTTAGTGAGTGGTGGTGACTTGTGATTCTTCAGCAAATCTTGATCCCACCTTGGTGCATGGTGCACGATGCAAGTTTGAATTGTAGTGTGCTTGCTTCAAAAAATGAAAAGAATACATCAACTAAAGTATGCACAACTTCAAAACACCATGAAGCTTCACTCAAATCAAATGAAAATTGCCAATTCCATAGTGTAATTTGCAAACCTTGATGGCCATGGCCCACAAGCTACAACAACCTATAGCCAGTCTAGCCATCACCAACCACCATCATCCATAGTTGATTTCCATTAGGTTTCCAATCCTAGCAAACTATAGTCATAGGAGAGAGAAATTTGGCGAATCCAACGATCACAATTGCGCCACATTTCAATGAATTAACGACTTTACACATGCCTTTTTTGACGAATCATCAAGTTTTGGCGATATCCATTTAGGGTTTCACTATTTTGCAACACTTGTCGATGTACGATTGAACATGGGTGCAATTATAATATTTTTAAAAAAGTTAATTTTGGTGAAAATGCGCATTTTTTTTTAGTTTTTTTTCCTTATGGGCAAGTTCTAGACTTTTTGTGGGTTGCTTAAAAAAAAGGAATATTCTATCACAAAATCCCCTTGGTTTTGGCAAAAAGTTTGTTGCAATTAATTGCATACAATATGAAAGGGTGTTTAAGATTTGTTATTTTCATATTTTGAATGTTGCCAAATTTGGCTAAATACACTTATGGATATGATCACCACTTGAGTAACATCACAAAATTGAAAAAAAAAAAACCTTGGGTGGCCATA
>Ga0116231_10005610_pt1 | contig 24601 bp, 21 predicted proteins | sample S1TSphgellanicum_2_FD_89695 | JGI IMG/M metagenome (GOLD analysis project Ga0116231, IMG submission 89695) | Host-associated microbial communities from peat moss isolated from Minnesota, USA - S1T2_Fd - Sphagnum magellanicum MG | ecosystem: Host-associated > Plants > Peat moss > Unclassified...
AATGGTGTCATGTCTGGCATCACACACTGATGACTGTGGGTGCTTCCAGGAAAGTGGACAACACAAGAGGAAGCCTTGAAAGCTTCTCAGGGTGCTCAAGCAGAGGCAGGTGTTCCACCAGCAAAGTCATCAGTAACAAAACCACCTGCAGCTTTTGCACTAGGATCTCAACTTGGTGGGAATCATATTGCCAGACCTCCAACTCTCAGCAAAGCTTCACCAGGTATCTCTGGTGCACCAAAAGCCATCACCAAAATCTCTCGAGGGTCAGTAGGCCCCCAAAAGTCCTCAGTACCCGGTAAGTTGGGTAGGGGAGTTGCCTCATCATTGGAAGTGGGTAAAAGAAAGAGGGAAGATAAATCAGGACCTGTCTCTAGTGAAGAAGTTGCTGCCTTGGCAGCTAGAGAAGCAGCTAAGAAACGAACACAGGAGAGAGAAAAAGCCCTGTTGGGTTTGTATCAAGCATATTGATGATTTGATTTGAAGAAGGAAATATGAAATTTCTCTGTCTCTTACCTTCCTTGGGCAAATTCCAATGCTATGTACATCTCATCCTTTGTTCTGATCTGGGAAACCATTGTCTCATCTGTCACTAATTGGTCTTCATCTCCAGATAGGAATGCTCTCAGTTCCTAAGATTTTCTATTTGAGAGAGGCCAAGCAAACAATTGAACAAGGAAGATCAAAATGCGATGATGGATCAAATGATTGCCGTAAGGTAAGTTTCTATTTCTATTCTCTTTGCAAAGTATGTACACAATTAATTAGCTTGGAACATTTCAATGTTCCACCTTGAACATCAAAAAGATCCTTCAGCTAGGATCCTTCTCTTTTGTTAAAGTGGACCATAACATGACAAATTGTCATATTAGCTTATGCCATCACAATGTAAAAGATCAATATTTTTCAATATTCCAAATTTTAAGCTCTATAATAGTCTTTTTATCATGTTCAAGATAATGCTTTTTAACAGTACGACTCTATGTACAAACAAGGGTTGTAGTATTAGGGTAAAAAGTGCACACAAGTACTTTACTCTAGGGTCAATTTTGTCATCAAAGAATCCTTCAAATAGTGAAATGAATTCTCTTGAAAATATGAAGCTGAGTCTTGAGGTGTGGAAAATCATCATGATTGTTGCAGACTATAATCTGAATAATTTCACTCTTTATACAACAGTATCATAGTAGATCATGGAAAAAATAACAATTAAAAAATGAATTATTTGAAAGAAACTAATTATTGGTCTTTTCAATGTGGAAAGTGGCATCAAGCTATGCTATAAAGGGTTTGTAGAATAAGCTTGTACCTAAAGGTGAACTAAACCTTTATGGTCAATGAGATTATTAGAATGAGAGTTTTGAATTGTTTTGAGGAGTTTGATAAATTTGCATTTTAAATGTTGTAATAGCCTCCTAGGGTTTGTGCCTTTGCCAAGGAAAAAGTTTTGTGTCCTACAAGATGGCACAAATGAGAGTTTTGTACTAATTGTTTTGAGGAATTAGTACTTACATGGTGAATGCAAAAAACATACAATTTGAATTGTTTTGAATTATTGGTTTAAGGAATTAGTACTTACATGGTGAATGCAAAAGACATGCAAATTGCAACAAGCTTTGAAGATTTTAACAAGAAGTTTTTAACACATCATTTTTTAATTTTATTCAAAGATTATACTCAAGGTGCACAAACCTTAACACTTTTTTGTAGAGGATGTTTGCCTCTACCTTTTATTTTTATTCTTATTGTTCAGTGCCAAATGTCTTTTTCAGAATAGTGGAAAAAACCATGATAATTTGATAATTTGGAGGTTTTTCAGCCATTTTTCCATTTCATAATGAAAAAATTGTGAAGTTTTAATGTAATAGTAAAAAATATACTAGGATACATGCATTTTTTATTTTTATATTAAAAAAGGTTGTTTCATCTTGTTACGAATGATTGCCACTCACGCAACATTAGAAAGAAAACCTTGATCTCATACAAGGTAAAAGCTATGTGATAACTTTCCAAAATATGTTAAAGAAACATTTAGCAAGTGCTAAAATGTTTACAAATTTCATCTTCTAATTATATATTCCAAGTTGTCATTATAAAATATGACAATAATGTTAAGTTTCATCCGTGGTGTTAAAATCCTAGTAATAAAAATTTTGGCAAATAAATGATAATTTTAATAGTAAAATCCCATTGTAACTTGGGCTTTTAGAAAAACTACAATGGCATGTTTGTATGTGAATTCTTTCCAATAGACTTCAAATTTGCAAATGGTCCCAACATTCAAATTTTACAAGGTATGGATGCAAAAAGAAATAGACACAAATAAGGAGTTCAAAATATTTTTTTTGAATTAGAACAAATACCAAAATGATTATTGTTCACATTCAATGTCAAGCATTAGCCAATTACACCATTCATTGCATTACTTTTAGTGGTTAGTTTGCACCTCTGAATGAATTGTTAACATGTGTCAAATGTTAGCAAACATTTACTTGTGTTAACTTCACATTGGTGACCACAAATATGCCCTTGTTGATAGTTCGTTGAGGGCAATTGTCATGAATCCACTCAAGTTTCTAAATTCATAATTTGTTTTCAAACGACAATCACATCATTTACAAGTTTTTTAATGTCATTTGTTCATATGCCCACCAAATTATCATTAATGGACTTCAACTTCACCAAATCATCATTAACAAAACAATCCACACTGAAAGAATCAACATGGGTTTTGAAAATAATGTTTTACTATTGGTGATTGACAAAAAAAATTAAATGTTTTAATTTTTAAAATTACAAAGAAAATTCATCAAAGATTATAAGATTGATGACTCCAATTTTATTTTAGATTTAAAATGAAATTAACTATATTTTTTCCCTTTAAACAATCATGTTTTGAATCAAAATGCTTTAGTATCTTGTCACATATTCAAAATGTGAACTCATAAGTTTGATAGTGGTATATAATTAGTGAGAAAATTGATTACAAAAGGATTTATAGTTTTTAAATGATTTGACCAAGTCAAATGAATTCATTATTGGATCACCCTTGTTGTCCATGTTTATTCATGCGCCTAAGATGAGGCCAAGATGACTACTATAATAACCTAGCAAGTTCATCATTAAATCATTTTGAATAATTTTTTTAACAACTTCAAAAAAAATTCAAATTGTATTGTTGAATATATTTAAATTTTAAACAAATAGTTGTTTGATCCTCTTAAAATTAAGTCAACAAAATCAATAGGATTATTTTATTTTTATTGCAATAGTAGGTGGAATAAGAGGTTAAAAATAAGTCTAATGAACTAATTAGTCATAAATGTGTATGACCATGATTTTCCCTATTATTAGTACTTTAGATTCCATGTCTTTTTTTTATTCATTCATAACAACTAAAATAAGTCAAATCGTTTATTTTGAAGGATGCCTTGTTGGATATTTTGAAGATTACTTAAAACGCTAAAAAATACCCAAGAAAAAAAAATTATTTTTATTTTTAAAACAAGTATGCTCGAATTCTAAGAGAAATATTAAATATACGTCAACAATTTATTAAACCTACCCATGTTGGTATAATATTGTTATCTATGATATGAAAACAAATGATATAGAATAATGTGTTGTTTTCAATAATGTTAAATAACATGAATAAAACAACACAATGTTGCTAATGTTTTTTCTAGGGTTTCATGATTGATGTTACTTAAATTAGTTGGTTCAATTTGTTTAGCATGGAAATTCCAATTCCAATGTGCTTATGGAAAAAAAATTGTTCATGTGGGAGTTTTGCTCCCATTTTGCTATGAAAAAGCTTACGCAAACACATTATAAAAAACATTTCCAAATAGTTTTTTTTTTAATTATTAAATATGCCAACAATGGAAGAGTATCAAATCATTGAAACAAGTTCAAATTCATGTGAGCACTCAAACAATTATGGATTGAAAATGATACATCTTTACCAATGTTTGTTGGTTATTGGGGAAATGAACAATTATCAATATTGTTATTAACAATAACATACCTATTGATTTTCAAATCTATTAAAAATTGGTTAGAAAACCTACTCACCTAGAGGGTAACATCCAAAGAATTGGCAAGATCTTTATGAGATGGCTATAATTAGTCTATCATCAAAATCTACATGTATGTTTGGAATTTTCATTAAAGTAGGTTTTCAATCTTTACATATTAAATTTGTTTGTTACAATTTGCAACTTTTCATGTAATGATAATAACATTTCATTCAATTTCATTGATTTTGTGTAATTGTTGGTCTTTTTTATCAAGCTATGAAAGGTTAATTATTGGGTTTTCTAATTAGTTTTTGGGTGAGTTTATGATAAAGTTATAAATAATTAGGTGAAAGTTGGGTTCATTAAAACCTAGGAAAACAAATCATGTGTTTTGTTTAAACATTATTTCAAACATATTTGTAAAATCATATGCACATGTATGGGTTAGAATAATCCCCCAAAAGAATCCATGGTTAGAAAAAAAAAACTTAAACCCTAAAACCTATTGGGGTTGTATACAAGGTGAATTTCTAGGTGGGTATTTGAAAATGAACCCTTATGTGTAACAAATTGGTATTATTAAACAAATAACATTTAAATTAATAAGCAAGGGTAATATTTTGATAAGGAAATTGACAACATGTGAATTTGAACTTTTAAATTCTTAAAATATTGATATGTTGTATGATATAAAATTTAAAATTAACAATACCTTACCTTTTTGGTTTTTTTATAAAAGAACTAAGCAACATTAATATTGATTTAAGATTGTTAATTCATCCTGAGTAAGTTTAAATGTCATTTAATTTTAAATTTTAAGCTTGAAGCTTCTTTTTGTTAATGGGGTTTTTTATATTCCCATTAAATTTTCTAACCTCTTATTTGCTTAATAACTAGTTATGAAAATAACAACAAGTATATTCAAAAATGAAAATTTTAAAATCCTATATATAATTTCTAAAGCAAACATGTATTCAAATTACATGAAACTTCAAGAAAATAGAATTGAAAAAAGAAAGTGTCTCATTTTTCATTTCAAAGTGAAAAAAATAAAACATAAAATTTCAATATAAAAATCAAGTTCCTCCTCCTAGTTATATACAAGCTATTTCAAAACTTAAACAATCTTAATAGACCATTTAAACTATCACTAGCCAGTATTATCACTAATAGTTCCAAAATTCAAAAATCAACATCTTTTCAATTTATTTCTTCTGCAAACTATCAGTTCTGCCAACTACTTGTCTAACATATATAACTAGTTCAATAATATCACTGATTAAGTTATTACTAAATCATCCAAATATCGATTAACAAATAATTCAAATTAACATTATCCCCTTTTCAAAACTACATTTCATCCTCGAAATACTAATTCTAAGATTTTATATTAACATCTTTTTTTGCAACAAGTTGGTTGATAACTCCTTTGGCTGGTACAACATTGGCTTTCTCCACAAGTTTAGTTCGGTTTAAAATCTAAATACATGTTTCTGTTATAATATTCTATTGATTAGATTTTTTTCAAAAGTTGTTGTAAACATTGTAAATATCTCTAATGCATGAGGTGTGTTGGAAACTAGTACTATCTGGACCTACACCTATTGGGGTGGGGTCAATGGTATGGTAGTAATTAAAAACTTTAAGGTTTCTAATTTGCTACTCACCCTAAATGATGGTGTAACATGTTCAAAAATAACTTCAACAAGTATAGTTGAAGTTGTAACAAGTAAAGGTATGATTTCTAAACATGTTCTTCCTTTAATTGGATTGATGGGTTTGGTGATTACAACAAGTTGTTCCCTTTGTTCAAATACAAAAGCAAATGATGTTTTGCCTTAATATTGGTTCCGATTTCCAAATACACAAAAGAGGGTGGTTCATACTTGAAATATGGAAAAGTGATTTAGTAGGCTTGTAGTTCCAATTGGTAAATATGTTCATCAACTATGGCCAACTCCACGGTCTCCTGGATTTGCTCCGATGTGAATTCTTGAAATGTCTTCCACCACTATTTCCACTTGGGATTTTTATCCCCTAAGGCCTAATTCTGCACTTTGAACAAAGTCCGTGTTGGCCAACATGAATTCCTTAAATTCTTTCAATGTGTTATCCATTGTGACAATTAGGACTTACTATTATGTTATTAAATCATTTTGGACTTTCAAAAAGTCCAAAATTAACAAATGATCATTTGAAGATTGGAAATTTGAAAATAAACTTTGATTTGGGGTCACCATATGGTACAACAATAAATATTAATGATGTTTTGTCTAACTAGATGAACCAATAAATAATTGTTTTCAATATTTTGTTTCAAATTCAATAGAAAACTTTACCCTAGTCACCAAGTTATAAATGTCCAAAATTAAGATTTTAGTCTAGAATTAATTTAAATACATGCATGGGTTGGTTTGCTCAATTGCACCTTTGCCATCTCTAATTTGCCCTTCCAATCTTGGATATGAGCTTTCAAATCTTGGGTTTATTTCTTAATTCAATGTTGGCAAACATTAATTATTCTTTAAGCTTTTGACAAGTTTGTTTTAAAGATGTTATAATCTTCTTTTGTTGCATGTTAAACTATTTCATTTGTTGTAATCTTGAGTCATATGCTCATGCTCACTTTGGAGATGTTTCAAATTGTTGTGAATTTTCCAATTACATTGATTAAATTCATTATACACCTATACCAAAATGCGTCCTAGTTCATTTTAGGGTTCACTAAATTTTGAACGAATTTGGACATTCTTACCATGGTGAAACTAGTCAACCCCATAATGAGTGGGGACCATTTGCTACAGATAGTGAATTGGTTCACTAGTGTTTAGTGAAATACAAATTTACCAAGTTATTTCATTTCCTAGTCAATTAATTATGTAGCATGGAAATCAATTACATTTAAATTATTTAATATTTAACATTATTGATAATTTCATGATTTTTTTAGCCTATGAATTATTGACATGTGTCACTACTTATGTTAGGTTAAAAACCTAACTTAAATACATAGGTCATGTAATTAACATAAGTAGGCACCTATTTTGGAGAACTACATAAAAGAATATTCAGTCAACTTACCATTGTTGACCACAAACACGCCATTTGTGAAGTTTGATCCCTTGACTTTTAAAATGTAAACAAACACCCCTACCATCAAGCCACCACACTTATTGTGATAATGTATTACATTACATTTTATTTATCAAATACTTCATTTTAAACATTACAAAAACATAAACATTGAAAATTCATATATTATTGAGAATTTCTCCAAATGAAATCATTAAAGTTTTATTTTTATTTTTCAATAATGTACATAATTACATTTATTTTCTTTTGAAAATGTAAAATCATTTGAACAATTTTTAAAAAATATATCATTATTCAATAACATTTCAATGACAATTCTTTCGAAAAAATGTTTAATAAATTGATAATTTTTTTATTAATATAATAATACTACTTATGTTAAACTACTCTCAACTATTATAGAACTATTTTCCATTGTTCTAAGTTATTTCACCCTATATTATTTATAATTATTTATGGTTATTTTTTATTTTTTTGGCTATTGTAGACTATTTCACTTTAGGTTATTTGCAACTATTATAAATTATTTTTGGCTATTCTAAACTATTTCATCTTAGGTTATTTTCGGCTATGTGAGGTTATTGTTGGTTATTTTGGTTATTTCACCTTATGTTATTATTGGATATTTTAGGTTATATTACCATAGGTTATTTGTGGTTATTATATTGATGGTTATTTTACTGGTGGCTATTATTAGTTACTGGTGCTTATATATTCTATTGGTGGTTACTAGTTGTTCTTCTATTGGTGGCTATTGGTTGCTCTTCTATTGGTGGCTATTAATGGTTATTCTATTCATGATTATTGATAATTATTCTATTAATGGCTATTGGTGGTTATTAATGGTTATTTTATTAGTGGCTATTAATGATTATTTTATTAATGGTTATTGGTAGTTATTTTATTAATGGCTATTGGTGGATATTGGTGGTTATTTTAGGTTAAATTATCATAGGTTATTGGTGGTTATTAATGGTTATTATATTATTGGCTATCGGTGGCTATTGATGGTTATAATGGCTATTTTATTAATGGCTATTAGTGATTATTATATTGGTGGGCATAAACACACTAAACCCCCCAAAAATTGTAATCACAAATATAATCTTTCTGCAATTAATTTTTTTTGTAATGTATGGACATCACATCCTAAATTATTTTTGTTTGTTTTAAGTGTATTTGATTAATTTAAAACTTAATATAATCAATTTTTAAAAAAATCCAACAAACAATGAAAAATTTGAATGTATGAAATATATTTGTGACAAAATAATACTTATCACACAATTTGAAAAAATTACATATATATTTCAAAACTAAGGTTGTGAGTGGAATTTTTGGGTGAATTATTTTATGGTGTATGATATTGATATACATTAATTAAATCTAAGACCATTTAGAGATTTAAATTTTTTAGATGAAATTTCATTTTAAAAATGTGTTTTTTGCATTTTTGAACAATAAATGCATGATTTTATTTTATTTTTAAAAAACCACCACCATATCAAAGAAGAAAAGATTTTAAATTTTCTTTTGTTTGATAATGTTTTATGAAGCACAAACATGAAGCCTTATGGCCGTTGAAAAATTGTAAGTTATATACTATATGTACATTAATTTTATCCAATCCTCTTCATCTAACTATTGGGATTAATATTAATTTTGACTCAAAATAAACTTTGAGTTCCAAAAGGTTGTCATATAAACTTTAAAGTTTTTTGTTTGTCTTTAGGATAGCCAAAGGATACCATCAAAATATTAACTTATTGCATACTATAATACTCATTATACATCATTTTTTTTGGGTGAAAAGTGATTCACCCTTACTGTGTTTTCACCCTGGTGGCTATTAGTGGCTATTTTATTAGTGGTTATTTTTTGTTATTCTAGGTTATATTACAACTATTGGTGGCTATTATATTATAAATTATTGTTGGATATTATAGGCTATATTATCATAGGCTATTGGTAATTTTTATTGTAGGTTATTATAGGTTATTTTACCTTAGGTCATTCTATTATATTTTAAATTGTTATACTTAAAATAAAACAGTTTATTATAACATAAAGTAAAATGACTTTAAATAACTTAAAATATAACTCAAAAGAACATTTATTAACTTAAAATATAATAACTTAAGGTTACTTGAATAATTTAATTTAAAATAATTTAAAATTAAAAAAACTTATAATAAATTAATTAAAAAACCTTAAGGTAGAATAATGTATAATAGTTTAAGGTATAATAATTTCTAATAACTTATAATAACTTATAATAACTTAGGATATAAATTAAAATAACTAAAATAACCTAAAATAATATAAGGTATATCATAAAATAACATAGGATATTTAAAATAACAACATAAAAATAAACCTTTTTATCACAATAAATTATAATAGTGAATTATGTCAACTAATAGTGTTACACAATGTTTACATAGTGATATTATAATGAAATAATTTTAACCAAGTTGAAAACCTAACTAGGTTTCCATCATTGGCTAGCCCTAAAATGTGATCGCCTAGAATATCCATCATGACATTGTTTAAAACCAATGGTCCTAAAAAACTAGCTCCACAAAAAAATCTTGGATTTGAACCAAAATATTTTGTGTCTTCATAGTCTTGAATCCTTCCTAACCCAAATGCATGGGGCTTGACATGTGCCACCTTGCTGGAAGCCATACTTATCATTAATGCCTCCAAACGTGCAAATCATGCTTCCATGGTGTTGGGTTGGTTTGGAGCTAATTTGGTGGTTGATCCACCTTTAGTTTTACTTTTCTATTTCTGGACCTTGCCAAATTTTTGGGGTTTCCCTGCATTACTTGCCTAGGGCTAAGCTTATCAAAATTCAGGGTGCAATGTAAAGCAATGGTTGATGTCATGACCATAAACCTTGCAATGAACACAAGGTTGGCTAAGGTTGGTATTGTTGGTGGTAGGCCAAGGTGGATTAGGACAATCCCTCTTGTGATGAGGCCCACCACATCTCCAAAATTTCTCCTATTTCTTTTGTTTCATAGAATATGATGAAGAACCACCTCTAGATTCTTGTTTAAGCCCCTTGGCCTCTTGTAGTGGAGCTTTAACAGGCCGACCACGTGCCTATTGAGTAGATGGTGTCGAAGGGGGTTTTGGGGTCTCCTTGTTGAACCCAATAGTAACCACCTTTTTTTCAATCATGTTCAACTCAATGCATTCCAAAAACCTAGAACACATGAGCCAATGTCGATTATGTGGGCTGACTTGACATAATGTCTTTCATTTGACACCTAAGATCCTTATCGAGAATCCCATACCAAAATTGAACAAGTTGGGCTTCTACGACTCCCTAAATCATTGTGATCAACTTCTACATATGGGCATAAGCCTCTTGCAAACTCTCATGAGGTTTACGCTGAAACTCTTACAAAATGCGAAGTTTCTGAATCTTCACCCCCTAATAATTAGTGTGTAACTCCTTGAAAAACTTTATAATTGGGTTGAAAGTAAGCAAAACCTGAACCATAATTGTAGTAACACTAACGGTGGAAAAAACTATAGTAATACTCCTAAAATGACTGTTCAATGTTGCTACACTGCTAGAGGTAATAGTTCGACCCATGGTGATAGAAAAGTAATGTGGTGATCAATAAACACACCATTCTTCAATTTCAACATCATGGACTTGGCAGAACTTGTGGTAATCATCCATGGGTTGCCCTTCCAAATGTTGAAACAAACCTTTCCATACAAAGAAAGGAATAGACAACTATGGATTTCGTAGTTGCTACATATCACACCAAGTATCGAACTTATAAATGAAATCATCCAATTCGATGGTGCCAACCATTCCTAAATATTAACAAGGTCCCTTTGAGGTGCCATACATGTCTTCCATGTCCCACAACAACAATGTAAAAATTGTTTTCAAAGGTAAATCTACCTCTAAATCTAAAGAATCCTCCTCCACTAACACTATAGGTGGTTGGGTGGTCTAAAGTTCATCATTCACCTTATGAATCCATTGATGAACTTGTTCCCTATCTCATAAGCTTGAATGTTGTCCATAGTCAATCTTAACCCTAATATGGGTAAACAACCCTAAAACCACCGTCACATAGGGTTGATGCACTTATGGTTTAAACTAATCCTACATGGATGTTGAACTTGTTACAACTTATCATTAACCCCCCAAATTCCAATTACATGGTAACCCAAAGATGTTACAGTTGTATGGTTAAGGCACTTACATCCACAAAAATGTTCCATAGGGCCAAAATGCACTTGGGGCTTTCACAATTGTGAAAACGACAAATGTGGTCTACTAGCCATTAACTAAATCTCACCATCACAAAGGTCTATTGGTCATTATTCCAATCTCACCCCAACAACATTGAATTTAACAACACAAAAATAATAATAATTCTTCCACTAAACCTTAATTTTTATGTTTAGGCAATTCGCAACCCAACCAACATGGAAATAAAAACAGAAGTGCAATCCCAATGACACAAAAGTGAGGTAATTTTCATACAACATAACCCCCACTTTTTGTAATTTTTGTTCGGAAATTACAACAATAATTAAAATATGAAAATTTGTTGATGGTTCAACACTCTTCCACATGTGGGTAGGGATAAATGAAGTGTACCAGCAAAGAAAAAATTCAGGTGTTAAGAATTGCTAACACAGCAAATTTGCAATTCCAAAACTTTTCAATTCGAAACACATTGAAATTCCCCATACATGTGACCTCCCACTCAAGAATCATACTAGCAAAGATGACACTTGAATCCACCTCCAAATGCAAAAAGATGAATTTTCCCATAATTAATGGAAATTAATTCAAGAAATAGGGAAAATATCCTTTGGACCTCCAAAACTTTTGTCTCCAAATATTGTTTGCAGGTTTTTCTCATAATGTTAGAATCTCCAAAAAGTCAATGACAAAAAAATCACCTGATTTGGACTTTGTACAAGAAAGTTATGAATTTTCAACAAAATTCATAAATAATTCCAAAATAAAATTTGAAATTTAATATCCTTGTCCGGTCATAAACCTCAAAGTGTACAAAATTGTTCAATTGTAGGGGTCAATGTGTGTCAAAACCACAAAGTGTTAATGAAAGGTTCAACCTTAAGTGTGGTGAGGTTCAACACCAACTTCACTTTCCATAATTTTTTATGTTGGTAGACACAATTTGCCATCCTATGGGGGCATCTACTCATGATATTGTACCAATTATGATGAAGACAATAATATTTTTTTTGGAGCCAAGACCCCAAATAGTATGTTGGAGGCAGCCAAGGTGGTGTTAGACACCGTTATTTTCAATCACAAGATTGGCATTGCCTGGTTTTCAATTGGCAACAATATTTTGATTTGTAGCTACATTTATGTGATGGGGACACCACAAGGATGTTAAATGCATTAGTAGATGACTCAAGTCAAGTGAGGGCTTTTGAGGGTGTTCCCAAGGCTAGTCCACCACATGTTATGGAGGTGTCACCTTGGCATGTTGTAACAACCAATTGCATGAACTTCCAACATGATCACTAGTTGATAGGGCATGCATCTTTCTTGATGTCATTGTGGTACATAATGAGCATGGATTTTTCTAGTTGAGGGGGGTATTAGGATGACATTACTAACCTTAGAGGATTTTGTTGGATTCAAGTGTTCAACCTTTGATGTTGGGCAAAACAACAATGGAAGGTCTAGGATGACTGATGCTAATTTGGAGCCATGCCCATAGCAAATTTTGACATCCATGGTTGGATCAAAGTGAGCTCAAGGATTAACCAAACACAAGGTTGTTATTCAAGTTAATCCTAACAAACCAACATATTACACCGTAGTGCAAGTTTGTGCCATGTTTACACATGCTACATCATATGATGTGTTGGTTGGAAAGACAATTTTGTACCCTTTGGACGTTACCTTGGATTTTTGGGAAGAAATTGTGTTTACCAACAAGGATGGCAAACATGAAATAATCATACCACCATTTTATTTGGTTGTTTTTTCTATCTCATAATAAATGGTTGGCAAAATTAAAAATCATTAACTTGGGATCAAAAATTTCACACCAACCAAAATATAATTTAACAAATCAACTTACTATTTGGCATTTTAACTTAGGAGGAACATTAATAGCCATCATCATGATTACCATAGGACATGGGCGACTTCTACATAAATTCAAAAAAAAATTTACCAAAATTTTTAAAATATCTTTAACCTTGTTGTCAAAAATTTCAAAAATTTAAATTACAAAAATCTAGAACTGAACCTAGCTTAATACAAATAAGCACATTAGTTGTGAACACATTGATCACAAGGACAATAAAAAAACTTTGAAGTTGAGTTAGAATTTAATATCTAAATGTGTTATATGTTGAAAAATTCAAAATTAAAAACTCACATGGTGAATCTTAAATTTTAAAATAAATAAATTATTTAGCACTTGTGTCCCGAATGCAGCTAGGTATTACGATATGATCAACATTTCCACACAACATAAACATCATGAATCAAAAACATGAATGCTTCTGTGTAAACACAAAATGTCACCTCCATTTGCACATAAATCAAATATCATGTAACTAAAAAAAGAAAATAATAATTTGCCTTGAATTATGGAAAGAAAATGTGATGTATGACAAATTGACAAACTAATTTTGAATGATATCAAGGCACTTTTCAATTTTGGGACACATGGCTTTTAAAGGCTTAAAGTAAAATACCTACACAAGATGACTTTACATTCAAATTTTTATTTATAGTTATTTATTTGACAACATTCTTCTTTCATATTGATAACTTCAAAAAACAAAAACAAGCCAATTAACCATACGAAAGACATTGTTAAAAAATAATATTCAATTTTAAATATTAGGAATGAACTAAAAATAATGTAGACGTATACAACAATGTTCATAATATTGAAATATCCATATTTGTGAAAAATCTTGTATAATTATGCGATATATGTTACAAATCCAACCATATTTTTGAGTTATATTAATTTAAAAAAAAAAGATATTTCAACTTCCCTATGTATGACTTGTGAAAGAACATATTATGACCACAAATCTAATATTGAAAAGTTTTTTTTTTTTTTTTCCCGGAAATCAATCTTAACCTTCAAATTTTAATGTTTTTTATAATTATATTTTTTCTTCATGAAAAGAAATGTGGTATATCAACTGTGGACCATGAATTATGAAAATGAACCATACAATTCATTCAATGATTTATTAATGATGAACTATGAATCACATATGAAATTTGATGATATATTTATCATAGACCATGAATTATGAATAATGAATTAAACAATTCATTCAAAAATAGGTATATTGAATGGTGAATTACAAATAATGAACTATAAATGAAGTTCATCACTTATGGATGAAGATTAGATGAAATGTATTGGTGGAGATGTTCTTATATGAACCCATGGACAATGTATTACAAATGATAAATACATTATGGAACATAAACCATATGTTAAATATGAAAAACAAAAAAAATTTACAATGTCATTAAAATGTTTTTAAAAATGGTTAAGAATTGAAATTGCATGGTTTCACCATGTGCAAGTATTTTTGGACAACCTTCAACGATTCACTTTCAACAAATGATATTCAATGATTATGAATAACAGCCTACAAACAATGAAATTCATGATGTTCATTTATAGGGATAAATCTTCATTTAAAAATGTTGTATTACTTATGGATAATGAATTATGAATTACAATAAAACTTATTGATACATCAACCATGGACCATGAACTATGATAAATGCACAAAAAAGTCATTTGATGATCTATGAACAACTAACTACAAATGATGAACTACCATACCTACAATGGATATCGTAGCACTTGGGCAACTTTGACATAAGTTAAATTATTTTCAACTTTGTCGAAATTTTCAAAAAAAATTCAATCCTTTTTGTTGAAAATTTCAAAAACAAATTCAAGGTGCTAGTTGGTTTTCAACCAAGGACTTGCTTGCCAAATCAGTTGTTTTACATCCATATGACCACTAACACAATGAAATATCTTTAAAATACTAACAAATTTTATTAGATATATTAGACATATGTTGAAAATTTCAAAATTAACAAGGTAGTTGTTGAACCAAAATTTTTGGATTAAATTCATTATACCTTAGAAAACTACAGAAGCCGCCCTGATATTACGATAATTGGTAAAGTTTGTCCAAAATTTTTTTCCCAAAAAATGGTTTTGACAATACCAATTTAAATATTCCAAGGTTTCAACAATCAAGAATACATATAAAGGCAAACTTTGCCAAGAGGAAATCAATTTTTTGGTTTTTCTTCCCATCTTTTTTAGAATTATTTAATGTTTTTGTTATATGTATGGTATAGACAAAGTTGATGACTTTATTTATAATGGTAAACATTGTAAGTCAGTAGTTTCATATTCCATATGATTGACAAAATATGAATTATAAAGGATATAAATGATGAATTATGAACTATAGATGAAATCTAATAACATATCATTAATTATAGGCCTTGAACAATAAAAAAAAGAACCATAACATTTATTTAATGATTTATAAATGATGAACTAATATTTGTTAAGCCATGGCAATGGTGAAAGAATTATAGGGGATGGGCTACCGATTGGTAGCCTTCTTTTCATAAATATTATCCGACATAGCAAATAGATAACCTTCATGTGTGTGGATGAAAAATTTCATAATCTTCTTATAAATGGATGAGAACTTTCATACCTTTCTTGTAGATGGACCAAAAGTTTTGTAACCTTTTTGTAAATGGATAAATGAAAAAGGGGAGAGAAGTTTTGCATTGTGAAAAACAAAGGAAGGGTTGATAAAAAGCTTGAAAAATGTCTAAATAAAAGTTGTGTGTATGAAGTTGCAAGCTACTACACTTGGAATACCTTGTTCTAGACAAATAAAAAATTAATACATAAACAATCTAGCTCGAAGGATTGGTTACAAACTAAATAACATTTATGAGGAATGGGGACTACCAATGGGTAACATGTCCCTAGTCATTACTAAGCCATGGTAGTGGCAAAAGAGTTAAGGGGGACACGTTACCCATTGGTAGCCTCCATTCCTCATAAATGTTATTTAACATAATCAATAATCTTCATTTGTGTGAATGAAAATTTCATCACCTTCTTGGAGATGGACAAAAGAAAAAGGGAAAAGTTTTGTATCATGAAAGACAAGGGGAGGGCCGATCAAAAGCTTGAAAATGTTTAAACAAAAGTTATGTGTATGAGGAGGTTACAAGGTATCACACCTGGATTGCCCTACTCTAGACAAATTATAAATTGACACATCAACAATCTACTTCCAAATATCAACTATGAACTAAAATTGAAATTTAGTCATATATCCACTATGGATCATGAACAAATCATATAAAGCTTAGTCAATGTTGTATGAATAATGAATTATTTACATTTGAAATTTTGTGGTATATCAACTATGAAAAATCCGCCATATAAATAATTAGATGAACTACAAATGAAAAACTATAAATCAAATTCAGAATTTTCATTTGATATTGACAAACCCAATCAATTAATATTGTTTAATATGACATTTAAAATTAAGCAACCCAAAAATTAAAAAATACAAAAGATTGGATGAATTCTATCATGTCAAGGAAAGATTTCAACAAGCAAAAAGTTAGCCCTAAAGAATACAAAAGAAATTACATGCAAGGAGGTAACCCTAAAAAAAATTGAGGAAATATTTCAACATGCAAAGAGTTAATCCTACAAATAAAAGAAGAGCAAAAGAAATTACATGCGAGGAGGTAAAGGATGTTGTGACATGAAGCATCATTTCATCCATTTGTCCCATCATCCATCCGTCCCATCATGGTCTGTTTTGGTATAAAGGAACAAGATTAAGCTTTGGGTTTGGTATGTAATTGCTATTTTCCAAACTACACAAGCTTTTTTTCCAGAATAGTCTCAGGCAATAATGTTAGAAGTTGTTTTTTTTTTCCTCATGTACCCATTTTGGAAGGAAGCATCAACAACAGCTGTTAGGTCTTATTCTCCCTTTTGATGGACTGACCTTTTCATCCGAAATCAGCTGTTTAGCATGGGTGCCAATTCTGTAGACCTAATCAGCAGACCTTGCCAATTTTGTAATAGTTGTTACACAACAATTTTGGCCGATTGCAGATCCTAGCTTGCCCTTGGCCTTGCATGCCTATAATGTGTAATAAGGATGTTCTAGTCAAGAAGGTGAGAATATTAGTGTAGAGGATGGTTCACCTTGGCCACTCTCAAATAATGAACTTAAAATTCCCAGTAACATTTGGTGACCATTCTTCAAAATGTGGGACCATATGAAATTGCATTATTGTTTTTTAGTCCCTTTCACCCTTGCTAGAAGAGGTGACCTTTTTTTTGGTGAAGTATTTTTTGTTTTTCAAAACTTTGTTGCCAAATTTCTCTTTTTCTTTAAAAGAGTGTGTGTGTTGTTACATGTATATCTGTTGGCTACTGTTTTGATGGTGTCATACAAACGTGTCATCAATTAAGTCAAAATTTGCCTGGGGATAACTTTGATCCATCTTTTACCAGCCTTAATATGGGATTAAAATGAAGTGCTATTGGGAACACCCTTGGGGAACAAATTGGGAACTTGATGGGAACAACTTGGGAACTTAAAGGGAACATGTTGGGAATAAAGGAAAAAAGAAAAAAAATCCTTCCCCCACCCCCTTGTCGCCCCCACCCAAAATTTTAAAGAAAAAAAATCAAAGCACTTTGAGTGCATGCTGAACCTTACCATTGGCTGCATTAAATTTCTATTTCCAAAATTATTCGTCACCATTTTGGGCCTGGGCTAATACCCCCATTATAAACTGGGGGTACTTATTTATTTGATACACTAATACTATGTTTGCACACAGACATGGTTAAAAAGAAAAACCGACAAACAAATTTTTTTAAAATTAAAAAAATACATATACATATATACATGTAATAATACTTATGGCCCTATTATTAGCTATAACTTTGAAAACCACATTGGCCACTGGAAGAGGAGGATCCACCCGTTGTGTGTCTGAACAACTCTAGCCCATGGCCTAGGATGTTGGCCAATAGGAACACGTGATTCTGTGTGGCCAGTGGGTGGTGGTGACAAGCGATGATGATGATGAGGAAAGTGAGGCGAGACGACGTTAGGGTTTGGGACTTCCCATGTGAACAACCCTCGTTCCAGTTGCTTATTGCCTTCCTTTGCTTTTTTGTGTGGGCATTTTTGGAATCCTTCTGAACACACTTCCGTCGTCGTCATTCTATACACTTTTACAACTTTTTTGCAAAGGGAGGTTAGATGGGCTATTATTCTTAGATATACCAAGAGATTTGAAATTTATTTAATTTTTTCCCAAACAGGTTCGGGATTGCATGCTCAATGGACAAGATGTGCTTCTTCGACTAGATGTACAAAGGCCAGCAACAGTGCACAAATTGCTTGGCCAAGATGCAGTGTTCATTTTCATGGTGGCAGAAAATGAAATGGCCTTGGTAAAATGGCTTGTGGAGAGGAAGACAGAGAGTTTTGGAAATGTAGTTTGTAATTATAATTTTGTAATTTGTACCGTCAAATACACACACACATGCGCATCAGGCACGGGGTTCAAACTAGTCCTAAATAAAAAAAGAACAAAAAGAATCGGCGACAAAGAGGTAACCTTAAAGAAAAAAAGAAAGAGCAAAAGATATCACAGGCAAAGAAATAACTAAAAGATAATTGAAAAAGAAATTGCATTCAAAGATGTAACCCTAAAGGAAAGAGAGGAGAACAGAAGGAATCATAGTCAAAGAGGTGACCCTTAAAAAAAAGAAAAACGATCGAGCAAAAGGCAAAGAGGTAACCCTAAAGAAGAGCAAAAGTAATCGCAGAGAAAGAGGTAATGTCTTGCAAAGAGGTAGCCCTAAAGAAGAGAAAAGAAATCGCAGAGAAAGAGGTAATGTCTGGCAAAGAGGCAACCCTAAAGAAGAGAAGAAGAGCAAAAGAAATCGCATCGTCGGCTCTTCTTCGTCATGCTATCGTCGCGCGTTTTCTTCTTTGCTCTCTCCGCTCGCACTCGCTCTTTTTACTGGACTCCGTCGCGTCCATGCGCATCGCACCTGTCTTTCCTCCGGATCGGTCTTCACAGTTTGTGTCTGAAGATTGCCGGAAGCTGGATCCATCAAATTTCCAGCAATTGGAGCTGCAGTTTCTGTCTTGAAGCCGCGATCAGTTGGGCGCATAGTCATGCAGTTGTCAACTTTCTAGGTAAGAAGGTCTGATCATTGTCTATGGTTGAAATTTTCAGCAGTAGCTCTGGACATAAGGATTCTCGGAATGGAAGGTTAGAGCAAGAGCTCGTAGGTCTAGAAAGGTCTCTGCTCTTCTTGTGAAGTGTTGTTGTCTTTTGGAGAGGGTTTTGGGGGTGTGCTTCATTTTCTAGGGTTTTTTCGTGACTTGGTTTTTTCCATATCTTGTCTTGCTGCTCTGGAGCATTTTTTCAAAAGGAGATTGGAAAAAAAGACAACTGGGATGTTGGAGTGAAGCTCTTCAGTGGGAGGAATTTTGCTACAAGCCAGGAAATGAATGGCTTTGTGCAGGCATTTTTCTTTCAATGTTTGGGATGTTGATGTGGAGCTCTTAGACGAAGAAAAGTTAGTGAAAACCAGGCAACTGGCATGCTGCATTGAAGCTCTCCAGGATAAGACAGTCTGGTAATGGAAGAAAATGTGCAGGCAGTGATGGACATTTTGAATTAGGAGGACTTGCAGTCTGAGGGCTGCATTCTTGCTGGGTCACATAGTGTGGGAAGTAGGTAGGCACAATGCTTACCAAGTTTGAGACCAAGAGCAATCGTGTGAAAGGATTGAGCTTCCATCCCAAGCGGCCATGGATTCTAGCCAGCTTACACAGTGGTGTCATCCAGCTGTGGGATTATCGAATGGGCACACTGATTGACCGATTTGATGAGCATGAAGGTCCTGTTAGGGGCGTCCATTTCCATAAGTCTCAACCTCTCTTCGTCTCTGGAGGTTTTGTGCTGCTTTCCTTACTCCTTTTGTTACATCATCTTCTGGATTTTGTTCCATCTATTTTATTGAAAGTTGCCTTCATGATCATTCAGGGTGTTTCTTGAAACATCATGTGTTGTAAAATGTAGGGGATGACTACAAGATTAAGGTGTGGAACTATAAACTGAGGCGTTGCCTCTTCACTCTCCTCGGCCACTTGGACTACATTCGGACTGTGCAGTTCCATCACGAGTCTCCCTGGATTGTTTCAGCAAGTGATGATCAAACCATCCGGATATGGAACTGGCAATCCCGCACATGCATCTCAGTCCTAACAGGCCACAACCATTATGTGATGTGTGCATCTTTTCACCTGAAGGAGGATTTAGTGGTTTCGGCATCTCTAGACCAGACAGTTCGAGTCTGGGACATTGGTGCTTTGAAGAAAAAGAATGTGGCACCAGCTGATGATTTGATGCGCCTGACACAAATGAATACTGACCTCTTTGGAGGGGGGGATGCGGTAGTGAAGTATGTCCTTGAGGGCCACGACCGGGGTGTGAACTGGGCTTCCTTTCATCCTACTCTCCCTCTCATTGTCTCTGGTGCAGATGACCGTCAAGTCAAACTCTGGCGCATGAATGGTAAATGGCATTATGGTTTTGAATGCTTCTGTCAATATGTCTAGATATTGAGCTGGATGATATCTTTGGCAGATTGTGAAACAACAAATACAATTCTGAGTGTCCAACTTCTTGAGCACAAACTTGATGGGGATGGATTTGTGGGACTACTAATAGGTAGCATAAGCTGGTTTGTTCAGGGTAGATTACTTCGGTGACTCAGCTGATTGATTTTGCCTTGAAGCATGCTTTGGGAGAGCTTTTGTATACCATGCTTGTCTTATTAGTAGTCTGGTGAAAGAATGTTTTGGGTGACATTGTGCCTCTCAGTGGAGCAATGGTTTCTGGTACCGTGCTCGGTGTGAAGGTTTTCATATCATGAGCCAATGTCACAATATGGTCCACCTAAGCCTGAGGGCCTTGTTCCATGTGTTTAATGAATAAGTAAGATGTGATGAAAGAGTCTTTGATTACAGCAAGGAATCCTGTATTGTGGATGTGGTCCTTTTCTGCTGATTGTGTTTTGTGTTCAATCAGATACAAAGGCGTGGGAGGTGGATACTCTGCGGGGTCATGTGAACAATGTGTCATGTGTGATGTTCCATGCACGCCAAGACATAATTGTATCAAACTCTGAGGACAAGAGCATTCGTATATGGGATATGTCCAAGCGCACTGGTGTGCAAACTTTCCGTAGGGAGCAAGATAGGTTTTGGATCTTGGCTGCTCACCCAGAAATGAATGTCTTAGCTGCAGGACATGACAGTGGTATGATAGTCTTCAAGTTGGAAAGGGAAAGACCTGCATTTGCTGTGCAAGGAAGTACCCTGTACTATATCAAGGAGCGGTACCTTCGCACATACGACTTCTCTTCCCAGAAGGATAATCCTCTGATCTCAATCCGCCGACCTGGAGCAACAGCCATGAATCAAGCTCCCAGATCCCTCTCATACAATGCTGCTGAAAATGCAGTGTTATTGTGCTCAGATATTGATGGGGGTTCTTATGAGCTTTATGCTATTCCAAAGGACACAAGTGGGAAGGGTGAGAGCACTCCTGATTCCAAGAGGGGCTTGGGTGCAGCTGCTGTGTTTGTTGCAAGAAACAGATTTGCTGTCTTAGACAGGAATCACAATCAGGTGATGCACAATGCTCTTCCCACTTCTTACTAGCCATCCTATCAGAAATTGTAAAACCATCTAGAATTATTTCACTGCCTGTTTCAGCTGGGGCTTACTCCCAGTCACCAACCAGTTCTTTAGTGTTGCAAGGAGTAGTTGATTATTCTCTTTATCACAAAAGGAAGTGTGAAAATGGCCATGTGGTTCCTAATCTATAGCTGCATGCATCAGGTTCTAATCAAGGACATGAAAAATGATGTGACAAAAAAGTGCAACCTACCAGTGCCTACCAGTGACATCTTTTATGCAGGAACTGGCAACCTGCTGTGCCGATCCGAAGACAAGATAGTTCTGTTTGATGTGCAGCAGCGCAGCACACTTGGAGAGCTGACCACACCATTTGTGAAATATGTTATTTGGTCCAGCAACATGGAGAATGTGGCTCTTCTCAGCAAGCATGCAATCATCATCGCAAACAAAAGGCTTGTGCATACATGTACTGTCCATGAAACTATCCGTGTCAAGAGTGGGGCATGGGATGAGTCAGGGGTATTTATCTACACAACTCTCAACCACATCAAGTACTGCTTGCCAAATGGTGACAGTGGGATTGTTCGCACTCTGGATGTGCCCATCTACATCACCAGGGTATCAAAGGAGACCCTTTTCTGCTTGGATCGGGATGGCAAGAACCGGGTCATACAGATTGATCCAACTGAGTACCTTTTCAAATTGGCACTGTTCCAAAGGAGATTTGATCAGGTAAAATGCTCTTTTACATATTTCCATGGAACGCCTGTTTTCATATAAGGTGTTCCACATGTTTGTGATTTGGTTGTCCTGATGGACTCATTGTGCCTGGTTGAGTTGGATACTGCAACAGGTTCTCCAAATGATCCAGAACATGAAGCTCTGTGGACAGTCCATCATAGCCTACCTTCAGCAGAAAGGCTTTCCTGAGGTGGCATTGCATTTTGTCAAGGATGAGCATACAAGGTTTAGCTTGGCTATTGAATGTGGCAACACTGCTGTGGCAGTGGCATCAGCAAAGGAGATTGATGACAAGGATTGTTGGCACCGTCTGGGTGTGGAAGCTTTGCGGCAGGTGCTACCAACAATTCACAAATAGATTCGCATAAAGGGGAAACAAAACTTGCTGGGCCTTTGTTGCATTTTCTTTTTTCAGGATTCACTGATCAGCATGTGTGTGTCATTGCTTCATTGCTTTGAGTCCTTCATGATGATGAGCTGCCAATGCATCAGCATGTGGGGGACTTTATCAGCCTAGAAGGAGCATCTTCTTGTACTGTAATCTTTTTATCTTATGTCTGTGTGCTTAAAGTTTCATGCCTGATGTGACAGGGAAACTATGAGATTGTGGAGTATGCATATCAGAAGACAAAGAATTTTGAGCGCCTTTCTTTCCTGTACCTTATCACAGGAAACACAGAGAAACTTTCAAAGATGCTTAAGATAGCAGAGATGCGCAGTGATGTAATGGGTCGATTCCACAATGCACTCTACCTGGGTGATGTTGAAGAGAGGGTCAGAATCCTTGAGGAATCAGGGCAGCTTCCTTTGGCATATGCCACAGCAACTGCCCATGGACTTACAGAGACAGCTGAAAGGCTACAAGAGCTGCTTGATGGTGCTCTTCCCCCTACCCCTCCTTCAGAAAAATGTTTTTTGCTGATGCCCCCCAAACCAATTGTACAGGATAGCAACTGGCCCCTTCTGACAGTGAGCAAAGGCTTTTTCGAGGGCGCTTTTGGGGAGCCCGGTGCAGTTGACCTGGAGGAGGAGGAGGCTACGGAGGGAGCCTGGGGAGAGGAGCTAGATCTTTTGGTTGTGGAGAATGGTGACCGTGAGAAGGATGATGTGGTACTGGTGGAGCATGAGAAAGGTTTGTTTCTTAAGGTTTGATTCTTTGTTAACTTTTTGGTAACATTTTCTTGTCACTTGGAGCTTGTCTGCTCCTTGAAATTGGATTGAACCAGAAATTGAAATTTTGTACAGACTTTTGTGCTCAAACCATTTCCAAAAGGAGACTTGTAATGATGAACTTGGAGGATTTGGAATACATAAGAACTTGAAATGTCCTTTTGTTCTTTACAGGTGAGGATGATGAGGAAGAGGGCTGGGAAATGGAAGACCTTGAGCTTCCTGCTGAGCTTGCTGTTGCTGATGTTGTTCCCACTGGCTCCACATATTTTGCCATTCCACCACCAGGGATACCAACGAGCCAGATCTGGGTCCAGACCTCATCTTTGGCTGGAGAGCATGCAGCTGCAGGTGCATTTGACACAGCAATGTGGCTACTGAATCGGCAGCTGGGGATCAAGAACTTTGAACCCCTGAAGAGCGTTTTCCTTGAGCTTCATCTTGCCAGTCATACCTCACTCCCAACCATGGTCTCTCTACCAGTGCTCCCCTTGGCTCTTGAGAGAGGCTGGAGTGAGACTGCAAGCCCCAACACTCGTGGCTTGCCTGCACTTATCTACAAGCTTTCCTCTCTTGAAGAAACACTTAGAGTGGCCTACAAGACCACAACAGAGGGGAAGTTCACTGAAGCACTTAGGTATGCTCCAATGAATGACTTCAACTGAGAGACTCTGTGGTCTTTAGATGAGGGAGCTGCTTGTAAGATGCTATACTGTCATTGTGAATATTTGAGTACAGCCTATGCC
>Ga0116231_10005612_pt1 | contig 24600 bp, 20 predicted proteins | sample S1TSphgellanicum_2_FD_89695 | JGI IMG/M metagenome (GOLD analysis project Ga0116231, IMG submission 89695) | Host-associated microbial communities from peat moss isolated from Minnesota, USA - S1T2_Fd - Sphagnum magellanicum MG | ecosystem: Host-associated > Plants > Peat moss > Unclassified...
ATGAGATAGCAACCACAGCCAACCCTTTCTGGACATTTCACCAATTGCATCAGCTCATTAGCCATAATCTTGCCTGTCAGAAGTCCAATAACCCCCTTACATCTAATGAGCCCAAAATAGCACTACTCAAACATGCAGGTATCCTTTGTTCCACACCAAATATACTCTTTGTATTGGGCCTTAGGGATCACAAAGAGTTAAAAAACACAAACATGATCAGTTCAGTGGGCAGTTTGGTTTGGGGAAGAATCTAAACTGAAGATCATCTTTAGACAAATCACTTTGCAATCATCAGAGTCCAAAAGCTAAGATGGTAATTATCTGTAAGTATAGCAACGTCCAAAACTAGAGCATCAACATAAGAAAAGTTTTTAAAGACTGCAACATACAGGCATGTAGCTGTTGGCAAGCTTCCCAATATCCTCCTTCAAATGTATCACATAGGGGCAGTGGTTGCAGATGAACATAACCTTTCAATCATTCATGAAGACAACAAGCAAGGATCAGTATGCAGAGCTACTTGCACAGAAAACAAACACAGGACTAGACAACCATTGCTGGCATGTAGAAATTCATCCGCAACCATGAATTCACATTGTGAAGTGTATGCAAGAAGGTACCAGCAAAGCCAGATATGCTTCAAAGTCATCCAGTTTCCATGTCTTCCCTGTCAAAGGCTCTGGCAGCTGCATGTGTCAGAAAGAGATGAGCAAAAGATTAGTCAGATGTCCTTGCCCAGATGAAAAAATCAATGTCACAATCTGGCTAAATCTGCTTCATTCTCTTTTTCCGCTGCATGGTGATCTAGAAAGCTCCGAGAACAACGGATGTCGTAGTCAGGTTACTGGAGTCGGAGTAGTAAGTTCACAGTATGAGAAATACTTCGTCAGAGCATATAGGAACCAGCACTCAAATTAGCTTCTTCGACGATTCCAAAGAAATGTACTGTGTCTGGCATGAAGATGAATCGCTGAAAATAAGAAGAGAAAGCGAGCCAACAATCAATCTGGAATTGTTCTTTAAACGCCCTTGCAATGGAATTTCTACCCATGAACGGGCTACCTGGCATCTATCTGTGACCATTTAGACACACGGAGGCTGAGCAATCGGAATGAAAGCAACGCATCGGCGAAGAGAATTTGACTAACGGAATCTTGCAATTGATATTCCACCACGTTCGGGGCCACCTTCCATTGTGCACTACGAATTAAGAAGTAATGCAAAGAAACCGTTTCTTGCTATTAGTTCTACACTCTGCCAGAAGCAAATGTTCCAAATCTCATGGAGAAACCACAAGGGTGGGTCAGTTAAAAAGAAAATTGGCAGGGGAAACAAAAGTTGAAACATATGAACCTCAGAATCAGGTGCGCGGGTCATCGACGCATACTGCGACTCCATGACCTCCCCACGCACTGTCGTCACCCGCCGCTTCTTGTTTTTGAGCTCTGGCTGCAGAGCTGCCGACCGCCGAGAAAAGCTGCTGGCTCCAAGGAAAGACGAAAAAAATTCCGGAACTGAGCCGCGGAGGATTGTTCTATATTTTACGCTGGTGAAGCAGGAGGGAGGACGAAGAAGAAGAAGAGCAGCAGCAGGGGAGGCCATCGCCATAGCTCAAAGCTCCGTGGCGTCTGTTGGCCCTTTACATATCTTGCTCAGAATCCTAGATCTTGAAATCTACATAATAGGCAAGATATAATTCTTACCTCTAGTAAAACCACGGGCACTTCTCGTCAGCAACTCCCAACCCCGTTTGGGATAGTTCCGGGCAGGGCAGCCGAAAAAACCATGCTTTGTAAAAAAAGGGGGTCTATTGTGCCCATTTTGGGATGGCCATGCCAATTTTGGATGGGTTTAGGGTTTAGGTCAAGTTCTAGAAAATTAATTAATATGAGGAGCACCTTGAGTAAAATCAGAGAATTTGACGAAGTAAAAATTTCGAATTATTGTTAATAAAATGTAATAAAATTTAATTGTTAAAATCTCTTTGCAAGTTTGCATGTCCTTTGCACACAAACATGTCAAATTGCATACTTAGTTCATTAAAACAACACCTCCAAACAATTCAAGGCACGAATGTGAACAATTCATTGGTCACAATTTTTGTTCTTCTACACCTAGGAACAAGCCCATGACGTTATTACAACAATGCAATCACGTGAGCCTGGATGAAAAAAAGGAAATCATCTTGGATGGGATGAATTTTTATAAAAAAACATGGATGGAATCAAAAGAAAAGGATGATTGGTGGATGATGGGTGAATTATTTAGAGTTGAAAATGAGATAGATGAAAATTAATGCGAGATAAATAATTTGGATGAATGTTTGCAGACTCATTTTAACATGATGAGCTAGATATGGACTGGATAATATGGATGAAAATCAAGCTCAAACTCGCCGTTCAATGCAGTTAACATCAATATTCCTGATAATAACATTTAAAAAAATATTGCAAACCAAAAAAAAGTGTTATTCAAACTTCTTGTGTTATAAAACTTGCAACTAACAGGCTTTACAATATTCTTAGAAATATAAGCAATGTTTTGTGATGTTTTGTGAGCACAAAGGTTGCTACACGGCTTGATGTAAATTAAAGGGTTACAACATAACTTCATTATCTTCCTTAACCTACTTGAAATGCATAAGGATTAAATAACATAAGCTTGATTATGGACCTAAAACGAGGGAAAAAAAAATGTAGTGACAACTTTGGCACAAGACACAATTGGCACCAAACACATCAACACAACATATGAAAACTTAAACTTGTACAAAGCAAAGAAAACCAATAGCTTAAAACAACTTGACACATGAAAGAATGCAATTGGAAACTTGCTAAAACAGTGAAACAAAGCAAGTCACAATGACACAAAGTAAAATTTCAAACTTTTAAGAACATGGCATTTTTAAAAATTGTTTTATATAATCCACCAAGGGTACAAATACAATAAAATTACCCATTGTCTTGTGCTTATTTTGGATTAGTTTAGATTATTCTTCAAAAAATATTTGAATTAAAAAACTTTATTACTTTGAAGTTGATATTTCAAATTCCCAAAAATGTATCATTTTCAAATCTTTTCAAATCTTTCTTTAAATCCTTTTATTGATTAATTTAACATTAGTTAGTTTTTTAGAAAAAAAATTGCATACTTTATGTTTATTAGACTTTTAAAAACTTTTTCACTTGTTCCTATAGTATATTTAAAACTTTTGTGTATAAATACACCAAACACTCCAAACATAAACTTGGCTCGCCATTTAAAAACATGTAATATTAATCATTGGTTATTCATGGAGTGGATTCTTTTAGTGTATTTACACCCCAATTGCAAACATTCAAAAGTTAATATAAATAAACAAAAATGTTATTTGCACCTTCTTGTGGTTTGAAACTTATAATGAAACAAGTTTCACAATATTATGACGTAGTGCAAAAATCTTTCTTCAAACTATGAAATGTTCACACCATTGTGAATTGCAACTATATATACTTTTTCCGAATGTTGACCAAGTTTTTAAAGATAAACAATATATTCACAATAAGTCATGCACATTTTGTTTTCACTTAAAGGAATTAGATTGTTTTTGTATATATCATCCATCTCATTTGTGTGTAGACTTATTCTTCCACTTGTCTAAATCATCAACCTTGCCTTTCCATGTCTTGTAAATGAACTTCATCTTTGTCACCTTCACTTCTTGAATAATGTAATCATCTCTGTCCAAAACCTTGGGAAAGATTGCATCTTTGAATAATTCATGTATAATCCCATACATAATGCAAGAACTCATTGTTTGAAAACCTATGAGTTCAACAGATATTGATCAAAATAATGTGAGAATGAAGAGACAAAGATATTGAGGGAGAATGTGATTCAAAGAAAAAGTTTATCAAGACAACATGAATGCCAACGAGAAAGTAAGCTCCTTCATGAAATTTGTATAAAGAATTGAATGTGTATTGTTATATAGTTAATCAACATGTTTTCATGAAACAATAAACATAAATGTTTCTTCAATTGTATGTAACTATGTTGTAATGGCATATTTGGTGACCTCATTGTTGAATTGCCATTTCATTGCAACAAGTGGTAAGCCCAACAAATCTGGCATTATCAACAAAATTTTACCACCTTTTAGGACACGCATCCAATGATTTAAGTTGACCTTCGTGCTAGATGCACCATGTTAATAGCTCTTTCATTTAAGGCCAAGTCATGGTGAATGAAGGTTAACCATACTTGCTAAATTAATAATGTATTACATGCTGCGTATAGGCTATTTCAAGCCAACAATAGTACCAAAGTGCATAAACTCTAGCTTTACATGCACCCTTTCGGTTCATTGAAAGTGATGCACCCATAGATGATATTTTAGGTGAACCAATCCTTAAACTCCATATCTTCAACGTTCTGCATAAGGTAGAACTCTCGATTCATGATCTTGGCATCTATCATCAATGGTGCAATGCCCAATCACATACAAGTTTGTAAGTGGAAAAATTGGCAGTATGTTTCTATATGTAGATTTCAATAATTTGCTTGATTGGTTTGTACACAAATGCACAAACCCACACTGGAAGGTGGGTGATCCCATATTCTCAGCTGTCCACTTTTTGGTGGCAGGATCAAAGTAATTCTCACCCCATAGCCTCTCCATCCTTTTCTTCTCATCTACATTGAATTTGATGCATACGTCTTGGCAAAATTGGTGAGAGTGAAGGCCCAGCCATGAAGACCAACTGAGAAGGCAATTGTTCCCTTTTCAGGGTAGACTTGCACATCACCAAGCAGTGGATCTTCATAGGTTGCCGTGATGACATTAGCATTTTCAATCACCCACTGGAACGTCTGATATGCCTATTCACCCACCAACCTTCAGTTCCAAAAGCACCTGTCCATCTTGTTCACTGTGAGGACTGGATGAATTCTCTCACCAAGCGCTTGTTGGAGCACAGTCTCTGTCTGGACACACATTCCCTCCACACAGTCCACAACCACCAATGCACCATTGGTGATTCGAAGGGCAGTAGTGACCTCAGAGGAGAAATCAACATGCCCAGGTGAATCAATCAAATTGATCAGATAATCACTGCCATCCTTCTCTCCATGGAAATCCTTCAGAGATGAATCTCACACCTCATAGTACAAGGAAATCCCTGTAGACTTGATGGTGATACCTGTCTCTGCCTCATCTGCCCAGGTGTCGGTTAGTCGGACATCACCGGCAATGATACCTGGAGCAGCCACAAGGGAATCAGTCAGAGTCGACTTTCCTGAAACGCAGATCCAATCCATACCCCAGGCCATGCTAGTAAGACATCTTTTCAAACAGAACTGCTCAACAAACATCCAGAATTAGCAGATACCAAAATCAAGCACATTATAAAAGACTCTTATAGTGTTCAGGTAACAAAAATGGACCATATCAGGCCGTATAATGAGCATGGAAAAAGGGATGAGATGTTACATAGCATGTCGACAGCGCTAGAAGCAACGGCCCACCATCCTCTGAGATCATAATTTTCCCGAGAAGAATTCTCGAGAGAAACCTGCTCCAGCAGAAGCAGGAACGAGAGAGAGAGAGAGAGAGGATACACTTGCTACAATTGCACTAGCGTCTGCCGCATTCTAGGGTTAGGGTTTGCATGGAAGGACATTTGCAAAAGAATATGGGATAATATCCGGGCAGGCAACAGATTTTTTAACCCTGTCTGTATACAGATCAGGGTCATAGTATTAGTTTACTAATTTGGGCTTTCCGTTGCTTTGCACTACCAGTGACAATGATTAAATTGTTTTTTGTTTGTGGACATAATAATTTTGTTGTAATTAATTTTTTTTTAAAAGATGAAATCTTTATAAATTTCATTATATGTCATTTTGTTTCATTAATTTTTTAAAAAATTCTTGTCAATGAAAGTCTGATTCATTAAATAAGTTCAGAACAAGATACAAATAGACATGAAAAATAAATAAATAATTGAAAGGATTAAAAAAAGTAACAAGATACAAAAAAAACATTGAAAAGGTGCAAAACAAACAACAAGAAATGATTTAATAAAATTTGATCTATGATGAATTATAATTTGGAATGTCTCTGGAAATGTCACAGTGACGATCACCAAAATCCCATCCTACATCATAAATCAGTTCCAATGAAACATTGTTAGGGTTATAATATTAGTTTACTAATATAATATACAGAGGGTGTTGAATATGCTTATGTGTAGGTGTGCAGAAAAATTGGTACAGCCAATGAAATTGCTGGATTTGGTGGTCTGAATTTTTTAACAATACCTAATTATCTTGAATGAACTACCAGCTAAATGTGTAATAGGGTTTGGTAGGTTTGTGAGAATTTTAGAGGACCAATGGAAATGCTAGAAAGCGATCACTTTTTTTATTATAATATTCAGCAGAGTAGGGTTGTGTGTAAGCTTGAAGTTTTTTGTTTTTCTGTTACAAATTCCGTGTTTTGGAGGGGAAAAATGCCAAATTCTCCAGGGAAAAACAAACTGGAGAGAAATTTCACCACACTTTGCCACAGTTTTTAATTTTGGGGTAGTTTATTCACCAAATTTTTTATGCAAGATGCTTCAAACCCTCTACAAACTTTGCAAGTGTCAATGCTGAGACCTATGTGGTACATCACCATAGGATCTTATTTTTCACCATTTTTTCAAAGATTATTTTACATGTATAAATTATGCCACATATTTTTGCTTTGTACATCTTGTAATCCGCGATAACAATAAAATGAGTTTTTTTCATAAATTTTTCATGTTATCGAAACCATGGTCAAGTTAAGGTGTTTCCTTTTGCTTGAGAGTTGTGTTGCATAATTTTGTGTAATAGGTGGAGTTGCAAGAAAATAGCAAGTGTCATTAAAACTTGATCAATAACAAACCTTGTTCAATAGTGTGATCATTTACTTAAGAAGATGACAATATCAAAAGGTGGATTTAACATGTCTAGAGTAAATAAGTTGTCCAATATAGTTAATTATGGTGTTTAGAAAGTCAAATGTAAGATTGCGGACCTAGTAGCCCAACAAATAGGCCTTGGATAAGGGTCACAAGGTAAAACCTTCAAAGATCACAAGGGAGACGGTAATTTTTAGGGATTGTAATGGGGAAGGCAACCCTACCTTCCAACACAAAAATAAAATAATGAAATAAAAATGAAAGTAAACTGCAATTTCCAACTATCCAAGGGGGAGGATAAGAAGGTCACTACTTTCTAGCACCTCTGATAGCAACTAACTAGCTAACCAATACCTTCTAAGTTTGTTGCCCTACTTTGGTTTAGTTGTTACCTTTCAACAATTGACTTGTAAACTATTTTTACTATTGTGTAGCCATTATCTTTTAACAAGCTATAGTGGTCCAAAGGGCAAGTTCTAAATAGAAGACAATGAGATAAAATATATTAACATGAGAACTACAATATTTTACATCAAATTACAATAAATAAACTATTAACATTCTAGAGGGAAAATAAGGCATAAAGAAAGAAATAAATAAATAAAACAACATGATACACGCAAGTTCCACACATTTGCACACCACTTGCATTATTATCTCTTCATACCACATTTCTTATTTTCATTCCTTCAAAAAACTCCATACAAAAATGATGGGGGTTTCTTTTTAAATCCCCCCTTTCACAAGACCAAAATAGGTTTCTTTATCTTAATCCATCCACAAATCCCTTCTAATTGATGGTAAACAAATGCCAACCACCCATTTCCATAAGATAATTAACCAAATGGCTTCATCTTCAAGATAAGCTTAACAATGGTAAATAATCTATCACTAGATATTCATGTGTACAAAGTTAGAAGCTTTTGAAATTTTCATTTTTTTTCAAATAACTTGTAGAAAACATGGAAGGCATAAGGACCAAGATTCTTAAACTCTACCAAGGAGGAGAATACATGTGAAGAGAGTTCATCAAATTTTGCCAAGAAGTGGGCACAAGGCAACTTATTGAAGCATACATGCCACACCATAATATTATAGTATAAAGAAAAAATAAGAGATTGTTTAAAAAACATGGAGTATGGTGTTAGCATGTAATATTTTGACTTTTTTGTGGACAAAAGCTAGTAACACTACCACATACTTGTTGAACAAATGCCCTAGTACAACAAACAATGTAATGGACATTAAAGAAAAATATTTAAAGGTACTTCCATGAGTAAATCACTTGAAATTTTTTGGTCTATTGGCATATATACATGTGTTGGAGAACCAATGAATGAAGTTAATTCCTTGGAACACAAGATGCATATTGGTGGGCTTTAACAATACTAGAAAAGGTTGTAGACTATTCAATTTTTGGACTAGAAAAAGAATGATTTTAAAGGATGCAATAGTAGACAAATCCATGCATGGATTGTAGCAAATCATGTGACTTCAACATGTTGAATAAGGTGATGTAACAATACTATCGTTTATATAAAAAATATTAACCAAATTGAACACCAAGACAAATGTTAGGGAGACAACCATGAAATGAAAGATTTGTTGTTGGAAAATTCACCACCAAAAGTTCATGAGTTATTGTTAGATCAATCAACAAACAAAGCAACCATTGCAAAGGAACTAGTTCCACCAACAAATATATTGGTGAATTTTGAAAAATAGTAACAAGCTCCATTTTGGAGGTCAAATCATGTGCACAAACCTCTAATAAGATTCACAAAAGATTTTGTGTTGCTTACTAAGTTGCAGGAACCAAATTTTTTATGTTGAACCCATGAGGCACCTTGGATAAAGACATGTGATGAATCAAGATGAGTCAAGAACTAGAATCAATATGGAAAAAATAAACTCGGAAGATTGTGGACCAATTGAAAGGAAAGTTACCAATCCCATCAAAATGGGTCTTTAAGACCAAGTTGACAATAAATGGAAAAAATCAAGGCAAGATTCATTGCATGAAAGTAAGTTTGAACAAACATTAGGCATCAACTACCAAGAGAACTTTGCATCCATCATTAAATGGGTAACTATACACATGCAATTATGAGTCTTGTTGCTCAAAGAAATTAGCTGATCAAACATTTATATATGTCAAGACAACCTTTTTGAACATGGCCTTAGACAAGGAGGTGTTTATGGAGTTGCCTAAAGGGCTACATCAAGATGGAGGATCATTGAAGGTCTACATATTCCAAAAGGCAAAATTTTATGGGTTAAACATACGTGGTAGAATGATAATTTTCTTTAGGAACAAGGGATGACCAAAAGTGCATCCAACCACAATTTATAGTTTTGTATAAATGAAGGTCTTTGCATGTGATAATTTTTGTTATATGTGTATGATCTATTGCTACATGTGTGAAATGATATGACTAAGTTGTGCTAGAGTGTAGTTTGTCTACCTATTTCAAGGTGTATTATTGTTCCAAAAGAATTATGCATAAGAGTTGATATACAAGTATAAAATGCAAGATTGTGTACATGTTGAAACACGAATGGAAGAGGATTTTAAGTTGTAGTTAAATATGGATCAACTAAAGAAGTAGATCATTTTTTCTATCAAAGCATGGTAGGTAGCTTCATATTTTGAACTAACTTTTAACCATACTTGTCATTTTCAGTTATGCATGTGAACAAGTTCATGTTTTCTCCACAACAACCCCACCTTGATGCAATTCACATGATCTTACAATATGTCAAAACTAAGATGAATCACCAAATATTTTTCTATGCAATTCAAATTTGAAATTGATAAGTTGTGTGCATAGAAATTGGGTGAATTGTCTTAATAAGAGGAAATTGACCACATGGATTATTTTAAAAACAAAAATGTTAAAATATACTAAACTAGCAAGTTATAGCCAATGATAGTGTTGTCTACAATTGAAATGAAATACAAATCCCTTGCAAATGGAGCTAAAGAAGTAATATGGTTTAAACACTTGTTGATAAAATTGAGCAATGAATGAAGACCATAAAATTTGGTCTTTCGTTTGTGATGACCAAAATGTGATGAAACTTTCAAAGAATTGGGTGCATCCACAATAAAATGAACCATACCCAATTCCTTTGTTCCTTTAAGAAAAACAAGGACTTGAAATTGGACATTGAGATGACATGCAACCATTGCACAAAATTTATGGTTTAATCACATATTTGACTTGTACAATATGTTCTTATAACAAAATTTGGTTTTTTTGAATTTTATAACTTATCTTTATATTTATCCAAGAGTTATTGGAAAGAAAATTATGGATTTTGAATTTTACAATTTATTTATATATCAATTCCAATGATGATTTGAAACCATGTAAAGTCTAATAATTATTCAATCTACAAGAATATGAAAATTTTCTAAAAAAATATAGATTAAATTTTGATCATTTTTATGTGACTTATTTAAAACCTTAAGACTAGTTACAAGTGTTCAATTAGTCCTTTTTCACCCTCAAATGTTGATATAATTGACTCATATTTTTAAATGTCATTTTGAATGTATATTACATCACACTATGTAGATTACATGAAAAACATTTAATCCTAAGTGAAGTTAAAAATTGACAAGTGTGTTATTCAAGGGTGGTTACATTTATAGTGGTTCATTATATTGTAGACGTACCCAATCCCATCTTGCACATTAAAACCAAACATAGAAAAACTTCATCACCATTATATTCAAAAGACAATAGAAAAAATGACATAAAGGTTATTTATGTTCCCACACAAAAATAATATAAACAATTTTATGAAACTTTTAAGAAAGTCCATATTTCAATTTTTGAGAAATCAATAAGAGTTTATGGTTTTAATAAGTTACTAACATAATGTGGCCAACTGTGAAGGAGGGTGTAAAACATAGTCATGAAACACACCTTATTCATAAACTATAGATTACCATGAAATTAGTTGTATACAATTAATTAATTGCATGGAAGCAGGTACGTAAACTTTAAATAACTAGTGCCAAATGTAAATTAATGTTATCACAATCTAACATCACAAAACCTCATTAATCACCATTGAATTAAGTGGGAGTTAAATATTTTTACATCAACTTTTGTAACACCATAAGATTTTATTTGCCATTGTTTCTTCAAATTTTCTTATATGTATAAATTAAATTGCCATTTGCTTTGGTTTTGTACATCTTGTAAATTTTTATTACAATAAAGTGAATATAAAGTTGTTAGAATGTGCAATGAACAAGACCTCCAAAACATTGTCATGAGTTGGACCAAGAAATGCATGCAAATGGAAAACACCTCCCCCCCCCCCGCCTACATTTCAATCACTTATGCTAGTCTAATAGCATAAAATAGTACACCTATATTAGGTGCTTGACCTATTTACATTACCTATCTATCAATGTTATTCATCACCTTGATGTGGTGAAGTCCTTCATCCTTTGGTGGTATTAGTCTAGGTGTTGGTTCACCCAAGGCCATTGCACAAGCCAAAACCAAACACCATCATCCCAAGAACAATGGATTTTTTGGGGCCATTGTTCCCTTGCATTGAAAGAAAAAATATCAACACAAGGTGAATTTGGATTAACATCACCTCCATCATCACAAAATTAAATGTTCAAACAAAGGTTCCTTTGCCCCAAAACCTCATGATTTGTAAGGTCTTCCAAGGATAACATTATTTGAAACTTTTTGAAGATATAGACTTTTGAAGTGAAATGGACATGTGTTCCATCCTACCAAAAGAAAAATTAAACTAAGTTACATTCAATGGAATAAGGCTGGCATTAGGGCCCATTTCACCTAGGAATGTAATGAGCCAATTGGCCATAATGAATAACACCTGACCCACACACCATGTAGGATGGATGGTGTATAAACTAGAAACATTTTTTCATTGTTGTGTACCAATTGTTATGTACTAATCATCCACATTCATCTCCATACCTAATATCTAGCCATCAAGTGCCTATCATGTTCCATGGTTAATATTGCCATAATTATTTCAACCATTTTGGTTTTAACCATAATTAATTTTTGCATAATTGGTTTTGCCATAAAATATTGATTCATTAATTAATTTAACCATATTAATTTTTTTGGCGATTAATTTAGCCAAATTTATTAATTCATGGTTAATTTAACAAATTTTGTTTAACCATAATTATTTTAACCATTTTGATTTTAGCCATAAGTACTTCATTCATGTTTATTTGAACTATAATTAATGTTTTCATAATTGATTTTGCCATAAAATATTTATTCATTAGTTAGTTTAACCATATTAACTTTATTAGTGATTAAGTTTGCCAAATTTATTTACTCATGGTTAATTTAACCATTTCTAGTTTAGCCATGGTTAATTTTCCCCTAATTATTTTAACCATTTTGATTTTAGCCATAATTACTTCATTCATCTTTATTTTAACCATAATTTATTTATACATAGTTGATTTAGCCATAAAATATTTATTCATTGGTCATTTTAACCATATTAATTTTATTCATGGTTAGTTTAGCCATTTCTAGTTTAGCCACAGTTGGTTTAACCATAAACTATTTATTCATTAGTTAATTTAGTTAGTTCTAATTTATTCATGGTCAGTTTAGCCATAAAATATTTATTCATTGGTTAGTTTGGCCATATTTACTTTACTCATGGTTAATTTAGCTATATTTATTTTACTTATGGTTGTTTTTAACAATCTGGTTTGGCCATGGTTGTAGCCATAAAATGTTTATTCATTGGTTAGCTTGGTTTTATTTACTTTATTCATAATTAGTTTCATCGTATTTATTTTACTCGTGGTTAATTTAACCATGGTTGGTTTGCCATAATTATTTTACCCAAAATTAATTTAGTGATTATATATTTAACCATTATTTATCTAGATATGTTTAATTGAACCATAATTAATTTAGTTATGGTTGGTTTAAGCACTATTATTTTTATCAATAATTAATTTTGCAATAATTAATTTTTCATAAGTTAAATTTGCCACCTATTTAACTTATGTAATGTAAGTATGTGGTTAAATAGCTTAAATACAAGTAGTTTATATGTAGGTGTATTTATTTATACATACCTTACCTATACTCCACCTATTTACTTATATTTTAGCCTATAGGTAACCTGGTTATATAGGCTAGGGTAAGCCATTTATATACCTATGATAAATTACTAATTGGTTAACTAATTATTTACCTAAAATACACCAATGAATGTGTAATTAAGTAGTTAAATATTAATTATTACAAATACATTGTTGATAATATATAATGAATTAGGTCAAATTTGTAAGGATTAGTTATAATTTAGTAGTAATTATTAATTATAACAAAATAATTAGACATTAACTATTACTAATTTTTATTTTAACTTAATTAACATACATATTTACTTACTTATTTATTTACTTACTTAATTTATATATCTTACATAGTTATTTAAGAATAATGTTGTGTGAACTAAAGGTTTTAGTGTTGTGTGGACATGAAAATTTTTTCCTTACCAAAAGTTTGTCCCATATTGTTTGTCATCCTTTCCAAATGATGAACAATATAAATAAATGCACCATAAGCGTCCAAAACATAAGAAATATTTTTAAAAAGAAGACCATTTGGGATGAGCCAATTGAAAAGGTTCAACTTTAAAAGCCAAATTCAAAATGAACTAGGATTTTCCTACCTAAGTCATCTAAGTGTAGGCTTAATCTAGGCGATGTACATTTATGTTTAATAAAGGTCATAGCTTAGGTTGCCCTAGCCTACTTTAAGCTTCTATATTTAATTGTTAGTTATAGGTTTTAAAACCTAAGCATAGGAACTTAGGTTGTAGGTTCCTAAACATAGGTACCCTGGGAATAGGTATCCAATTTTAGGTTTAACTTAGCTTGTTTAAGTTTTATCCATGTGGTATAACCTAATGGTCAATGTTAAAATGCCATGTGGCATAACATAAATGACCAATGTTTAAATGCCACATGGCATAGCCTAGGTGGCTAATGTTTAAATGCCACGTGGTTTAACTTGGGTAGGCATTATTTAAATGCCACATGGCATTTGTTTAGTCAAAATGGTGTCTAACCAATCAAAAAATCATTTGACTATTGTATTGACTAGTCAAAATGATTGAACGATTTTTTTTGACGCTTGTCCAAAATGGGTCTTTTTTGACCAAAATCTATAATAAAAAAAATTACGAATTCTAGTAGTGTGAGCATTTGTGATATATTTATTTATGAGACACAAAATACCTTGATGAGCTTTTATTTATGAGACACAAAATACCCTGATGAGCTTTTATTTACGAGACATAAAATACCTTGATGAACTTTTATTTATGAGACAAACTATTCCGAATAAGCTTTGTCCATGTATGTTTTTTTGCACCTTTTGTTGTTTTGTTTGTTTAATCAAGTACAATTTAAGAAATATAACAAGGGGTGCATCACACTATGGCCTTACCATTTACATTAAAACTTATCTTAAGGCAAAGAATAATTATGGAAACTCAAATATTTCACAATGCAAAGATATAATCTTCAAAAAATCCTCTAAAAGAAACCAAAATCCTTCAAGATATTATAACTCTATAATTAATTTCAAGTTTCAACACAAGCCAAAATATCATCTTTCAAAAATCTTGATTTAAAAATAGACCTATTACCCAAGGGCCAAAGTCCCTTAGGTTATTATACTTTATAATGAATCTAAACACAATATCCTCGCCTTGGCAAGCAAGGCCAATAAACTCATGTTCTATTTAATGACATTGGTTTCAATCCCAGCATGTTTGAGGCAAGGGTACCTACCAACAAACAAGATACTTTTAAGCATTAAGTAAAAGTGCAATGTTATTTTTTTACAACCTAAAATTAAGTTCAAATTGATGAAACCTTGTAGTAAAACAATACAACTCCATATACTTTGTTGCACTAATGCTTGGACAATGCTCATTAATGATATTTAGTGTCTTCTTATTTATTTTGCCATGAGTAGGGTAGATTGGCCAATGACCAAACAATTAAACATTCAGGGCAAGCCGGATCTAAGGGGAGGGCTCTATTGTTTCTAGTGTCCAAAAAAAACTTGAAGCCCTCCTCTTGACATATCTAACACATTAATAATTGTCAAAAACAAATTAGAAATGAGAAAGTTATGGCCCCTCAAAATAAAGGGGTCAATAACTCAAAAAAACAAACCACCCATCATTACAAAGGTTAGTTCTTGTGTGACAAAAAACTTGGGCACACAATAATCAAAACAAGGATCACATATATTAAATAGTAAAGCCACTCTCAGAATTGCCCACTAGCTTGAGCCTATGGCCACCTAAATTCCTGCCTTCCCCAACAAAGAAAAGCTTGAGGTCTCTAAAGGGTTAAATCTCCCTAATCTCTCTCTTGAGCCCACTGGCCTTCCTTCTCTTCTTAATTTCTTTAGACCACATAAACCTAGAACAACATTAAATTTCCACAAGAACCCAAGTCCTAGATTACATTTTGTAACATAGACCCTTGAATCCAAGTAGATTACATAAACCAGTACTCATGTCACCACCCCTCAAATTGACAATATATTAAATAAAAAAAAATAGCACACTTCAACTCCCCATTGTCAGCTTCACAAGATTTACAAAGAACCACAACCCCCTTGTATGATCCACCTTGTAAAATTCGATGGAATGTGACTATTCTTCAGAGTTCCCAGTAATTAGGGTGCTCTCTCATGATGTGCATATCAACAACATTCACACACAAATCAACTCGACACACACACATTGAGAAGATTCCAAACCGCTCTTGAAATCTTTAAGATCTTCATCATCCCCTTCGTCATCAACCTTCAAATCCACCTTCTAGATTAAAATTCTATCTCTCGAAGCAGATTGTGCAACGGATTTTTTTGTACTTCTGTTAGAGCCCAAAACTCTAGCCTTCCTTCTCTAAAAACCTCTATATATTTATATCCATTCCCTTCGTCATTTATTTGCTTTGTTGTTCTTCTTTCTTTAGCTCCACAGTGAGAGTTCCGCCAGCTTCCCATCACTTGGTAGCTCCCTTGCCTCACATTCAACCAGTGTCCAATAATATCCACTCCTGCTCACTCATCCCAAATAAAAGAAAACGACATAAAAGCATCAAAGCCATAAACACCATCGCATTTCCATCACTTCTTTTCCTTGTCTCCATTGCCGTCATGCGTAAACACTCCCAACCGAAAACAAGAGAAAACATTATTCTTTAAAAACCTAAAACTTCTTCCTATTCACATCCAAACCCTAAAATTAAAATTTTGTTACACCTAAACACCCAAAACATTCCTTTTATATTGCTTTGTTGTTATTAGAGTTCAAAGATGATTTGTAGAACTTCAGGTTGCACTCCTACAACACTTTAAATAGTTTTAAATGAATAAGAAATAAGAAAGTTATGAAGTTTGAAAGTAGGAGGGGTCAAAATGAAAAAAATTGAAAAAAAACGCATTTTGCAATTTGAAAAAGTGTATTTTCTTTACTGCTCCTTTTTGGCTGATCCTTTGGCTTTGCATTTTCAAGATGATTTGTAGAGTTTGAGAAGGCGCTCCTATAACATTTTCAATCACTCAAAAATGGAGAAGAATTGAGAAAGATCTGCCAAAGTGTTCGGTCATAGGCAGGTGATTGGTGATGGGCTGGTCTACCCTAGTGTTTGTGTCTATTGATAGGGGCAGACTCCACACAGTTCGACCTTTGACGCGACTGACCATACTACGCCAATAGGGAGCCAAAACCAGTTATACAATAGAATAGCTTCAATGCATGCTTCTTCTGCAAATGGGCAGGTCCAAATTGACTAATGTTCCTTTTGGCGAATGGAATTGGTATTGAAGGGACCTGTTGCGTCTGATACAATCCCCTTTTGCTTGAGAAGGTGCTTCAATATCATAGGCAGAAATTTCAAGAGTGCTTTACGGCATCAGAAGTTATCTCAGAGTACATATGGCATATCCTCCTCTCGACACTGGACTTTTCTATGTTGCTTTTGCCTTACTCTTTACCTTCTTAGATGTTTGTATGTGGTCACCATTGTTTCTTGGCTCTCTCTCTCTTGGCAGACTTTCTGCTCCCTTGCACAGAGCTGACTCCGAATGCTTCTATCCACTCATTCATAGGCCAGCTTTTTAGTGCTGCTTTAGTTCAACATTTACCACTTGGATCTGTCATTCAAACGCCTGCATGTGGTTTGCCTTCTTCCAAGTTCCAACTCGTAATAGGGCTGTCTGTCTGCTCACCAAGTCCTTCCCTAAATTGAGGGTTGTTCACTGTAACCAGTGTTGGGTGGTGGTTCTTAGAACCAGGAGGGACAGATACTCGCTGGTTATCAACCCATGTATACACCCACTTACCTATCGATTCTCAAACCTTTTGAAGAACCGGTTTTGGTATATTAATTGTAATGCTCAAAAAATTATGAAAAAGTCAAAGAACCAGCCAAAGAATTGCCAGTTCTTTTTTTGGGTCTTTCATGTGAACCATTGATTCTTTAAGGTTTTTAAAAAATAACTGGAACTGAGGGTTCTTCGATTTTGAAACATTTTGAAACAACCAGAACCAATGGGTCTTTAAAAAATCAAGGAACCCACCCATCCCTAATTGTAACTTGTGACCCTCTAACCTCAAGGGTGTCCCCAGGGAGTAGGCCTGAAATTTAGGGGAGCCCTGGGGGAACAGGTCTTCTTAGCATCAAGCAGAAAAGATTTTTGTTTGAATGGTGAAAGGTTTGCATGTGAATCACAGAAGGTTCCTTCAGTTGAAGGAAGCACAGTTTTGGTATGATTAAAGAAACCTTGGAGTGCATTACCATGTGGGTGAGTGTTACTTCAAATTGCCATCTCTTCAAAAAGTTCCAATCCCACCAAAACCCAATGCAGATTTGGTGCAAGAAAGAAATGACCAGGTCCGCATGCTGAGAAAAGCATGGAGTTCACGATTTTTCCTCTTTTCGGTGCTCAGATCTTGCAAGTTCCCACCCAAAAAACCACCGGTTTTGTGTGACGGTTTTGAAATAACCCTAACCAATGCCTTTGATTCTGTTTTTGGCCTTCAAAAAACTGGAATGGCGGTTCACTGATTGAGAAGTATCAGAAAACCAGAACCAGTGGTTATCAACAAAATTAAACACCTGCCCAACGCTGTTTGAAACCCATAATCCGGATTTGAGATAACCGCATTGCTCCTGTTATAGTGTGAACACATTCTTAAAAATTGGTTCTGGTAATAAACTCTTCCGTATTGACAGTCTTCTCAATCTGCCCTAAACCCTAATCTCACCAATTGGTTTAATCTCAATCCTGTGGGTGTTTCATTTTTTGAAATCCTCGCTCCTTATTTTTCATTGTTTCCCATGATACCCACCCAGCAAAAATGAACAAAAATAATTCGCATGGGGCTCTTGCAGGGCCGTTCCCAAAGTAAGTGCCCCTCAGCAGACGGTAACCAATCTCAGGAACAAACAATGTCTAGCAGTGAATCTGTTGACACTTTCAGATGTATCTGACATATTCACGTACATCCATCATCCAAGGTGGGTTATCTAATGTGATTGCAATCCAAGAGCATCTCCACCCACACCCCCAATTTGGGCCTCTATAAGTGTTTACCACATCCAAAATACAGTGTCAATTATTCCCCCACCGACAATGAAAAATAAAATGTGGACTGTATAGAGGAAGAAACTATTTAAAAAGTCGTCACCTGGGCCAATCACTACGGTTGGCCAATTAAAAACCGTTGCCTTTACTGGCCCTCTTGGAGGGCACTATATCTCAGTCCACCTTAAAGGCTTAAACTGAGTTTCACACTATTGGACTACTATACTTCATCCAAAATGTATTTCATCTATACCTCTTAGTACTATGGTTGGAGATGGACTTATGCAGTGGCAATCCGCTTCCCATGTAGTTATTGTCAGTCAGCTTCATCCTGCCTTTTTTTTAGTCCTCATTTCTGGGTTTCTTTTCTTCTTTGCTCCAGTGTTTTCTTTGGCAATTTTTTGCATTATTACAACCTGAAAATTATGATTTACATGAAAAAAAAGGTCCAAATTCGCCAGCTTTTGATTTAAAAAAAGAAAAAAAAACCCATATTCTACAACAGGTTCCAGAAGGTAGCCAGAATATAAAAGGATTCTTAATTTATTGGGCTTTCATATCTGGTCTAGAGCCAAATTTGGCTAAATATTCTTGTTGATGATTGCCTCCTTTTGTTTGGGTCATCCAAGAGTCTCCGATTTTGGCAGGGTTTCCATCCACCTGTTGAATCTACCAGTGAGAGTGTGAGAGTGTGTGTGTGTGTGTGTACCATGGCTGCATTCAATTGTTGTTCTCTCAAGTGTGCAATAATGGCTTGCACTGATCACAGGGCTGTGATTGTCAGCCATGATTTGAACATTGAACACATTGAACACATTGTTCACATTCATCACATATCCCACAAGGCTCACAAGGACCCATCCACAAACAATTCCCTTGTCAGTGCTTGTTCTGCATGTGTGGCTTGTTGGAAAGCTTGGATATGAAAAATAAGTACATTGTTCATGACTTTGTTTGGGCACAAAGCCTCCACAATATTTGTAGTCAGTTTCAGTGATCTTCAATCTTCAACATGTGGAGGTCAGGTAGGTGAGTTTGGTGCACAAGAATACATTCTGACATATGTGTGATAATTATGCCAACTTGTACATGTACAAGTCTGTAGCCCAAGTCACCGTATCCTCATAATTTTCATCATAGATCTAGTTTGTGCACACACATAATGTGCCACTGTGCACTCCACAGAGGATTCAATTGGCACAATTCATGGTTTCCTATACTAGAACCCAATACCGTAGTACCTATTCAGGTTGTGTGCTTTGGTGCTGAAAAAATATTTTGTTTTTTACAATCCTCTTTGGAAGTAGAAATTTTTTTGATGGAATTTTGACAATAATTAAAGGCAACTTCTTAGGTAAGTTTTTTGAACTCTGAATCTCTAATATAATGACAATAATTTCTACTCCTTTTTTGCAGAAATGAAGAGATATAATAGAGTTATCTGTAGAGTCACGCTATTAGGGGGCGAGAATGGCCAGTTTCGACATAATAGGGCATCAAACATGTAACTGTGAATGGAAATTTTACAAAACAAAATAACTGGGATCCAAACTAGTTTTTCCACCAATTTTGGTGGTAAACTGAGTTTCATCCTGTCTTTCCTTTTTCGTGAGCGCCTTGAGTGCTGCTACATATATTTTCACTGCTCCTACCTTTACAACTACTATAATTACTCCCGATCCTTGTGCATTAAATGTTGAGTTCCCGCATTTCATAGTGAGATTTAATAAAATTTCCTTACTTTGCGGATACCACTCAAAGAGGGGATACAGTGAAAGCAGACCCAAAGACAGGGTGGCTTTACTGATAACTCTTATGTTCCACCAAATTATAGTATAGAGAAATGTTGCTAATTATTGGATACCTGCTCTGCAATTGACCCGAAGCCAGAAGTTCCTAAGTTTTCACCAATTTTTGTATTTTTCCTTTCCTTGTCATTTCCTTAAAATTTTGACATTTCAAAAAAATGATTTCTTTAAAAAATCAACATTTAAAAAAACAATTTAATTACTGCTGAACCCGAAAGGGTGCTACAATATTAGGAAACATAGGCTTGGGTGCTGAAAGATGAGTTACATGGTGGTGCCAAATACTTGAACTAAAAATGTGGAATGGAACACATATGGTAATAGAACTTGTTTGGCATGTGTTGTCCCCAACTCTGTCTCTTTGAAGAAGTATTTTGGGATCAAAATCCCACAAATTGCATTTTTGTAAGGAGTACAAGAAGACTAGATTTGGGATTTTGATGGGGTTTGGGTGTAATGGAAAGTTGTTATGTAGGTTTGCTAAAGAACTTTAAAATCAACGAGAAATAAAAAGTTGCATAGCTTCAAAATGTTCACAATGTGTTTTCCCATGTGTTTTATGATGCTTGTTCCCAATAGCACCAATTTCCTTAGTTTCATCTTCTGGGAGTGTCAAAAGGTTTGCATGTGATTGTTGCCATAGGTAAATATGGGGATTAAACATATACCAAATTTCACCACAAAAAGAAATACTTGTAACATAATGAGATTGTAATTATGTGGATCTAGGATTTGACATGAGATTGGATATGTTTGGATACCAAAAAAATGCACTAGATATGAATATATTCCAACATCTCCAAACATATCCCACTTAACTATCATTGGCTTGAAATCGAAGTTAGAGGTTTCATTCTTTGTGTCAAAGGAATCATACATTTCACAATTTTTTGTTGCCCAGATTCGACATCCATAGATATGGGGATTAAACATATGCAAAAAGCCTAGATGGCGCTCTAGGCAATGAAAGACAAGAACATTAATTCTCAAACTCTTTTAGTGTATTGCTCATTGGAAAAAAAAACACAAACAAATTGCAAACATGAAACTGTACTATGTTGGGTGTGGGGATACCTTGGTTGATGTTGGAAAAAAAAAAGGGCCGAAATTCTTTTCAAACAATTGACCAACACAGAATGAAAGTTGCAAAGATGTTAAAAGCCTGTTAGCTAAAATTTTATGACATAGAAAAAGGAAAGCAAAAACAAGATCAAAAGTAAAGATTACTCCTTTTTGGAAAGATGGTGGAAACCATATTGTATGCTTCTTTATTGAGGAGAAGGGCTCCCATTCACTCCCTTCTCAAAAGGTGGAGAAATTTTCACATGGATTGAAGTTAGGTTTCCATAAAATGATTGCATGAATTGGGCTTCTAGCTAGTGAACCCAAGAGCTTGGACTCACCAACTAGGGTGATGGATATCATTGGTGGGTCACAAGCAGTGTTGGTGGGTTACAAGTTAGAACTGTTGATTTATGTTCCAGGTAATCAAAATCGAATCAAAATCAAGTCTAATTTTGGGAACCAGAGTGGGATAAGAATTGAAATCAAAATCGGGTTCCTAATTTTTAGAATTATAAATTTTCATTGTTAGTTGATGGAATACATTTTGATTTCCAATGAATCTAATTTGATCATTGTGACTGCCATATTAAGATGGATGCATTAGTGTCCTGTCAAAAGTAGTTTTTGGTTGATGAAGCTTCAAATCCACCTTTGGGCAACATTTGCCCCCTCTTCTATGAGCTCAATCTACATTTACTATATATTATAATTCTGTGCTTGATTTTGACTGAAATTTTTATGAAAGATTTCATGTGTAAATTTTGAATCCAACAATTAAATTTACAATCCCATTCATGTATGTGTATGGTTTAGGGTTTAACCTAGATTGAACATTGAACCAGATTTCTAACTAAATTTTGAAATAGAGATGAAATAATTGTAAAAAAGGGCCCTTCTCCTAAAGAACATTGTATGCATTCAAGAAGGGAGATGCCAACATGCTTTCAAAACTTACAGGAGGGGGGGGGGGAAAAAACTACTTACAGGAAATAATGACACAAATAGTGCATTAATGGAATGTGAGATAGGTACACATAATGCTTTCTTTTATTTTCAAGTTTCACCCAAATTGATTGATGGGAAGGGGAGATGCCTTGGTCCCTTGCCTTTTCAGAAGGGGTCATACTAACTGGAGTATCCCCTCAATCAGCCATGGACACTAAGTTAAGTGTTAAGTCTGGAGTCTGCAACATGAACAAAACTTCACAGACAAGGCAAAGTTTTCCTTTCTTTGATTAAGGACTAAGTACCTACCCCCACATGTAATAATAAAAACCTTCTTTTTCCCAACAGGCAGAAAGCATGCAAACTCCGTGTCTTGGAGTCCTCCCCACCCAAAAGACTTGACCGAGGATTTTGTTGGGCAGAAAGAAAGCCCACACACACACAAACCCGGGAAGGCTGGTGTCTTGGAGCACAAATGGCTTTGCTTGACTAAGAGCTTGATTCCTGGCAGAAAAAAAAGCATGCAAACCCAAGTTCCAACCCAATCCTAAGAACTTTGGTCAGAGCAGGAAGTAAGTAAGATATGAATCAGTTCATGATTGTGAATAATTTCATGATTTCTGTCAAAGTCTGGAGGGCTTTAACAAGGGGCTCTAGTGAAGGAAATCAGATCTTGTTGCCAAAGATTAGACATGTGGTTTGAAGTAGATGAGACCATTCCCCCTTGCACATACCTTGGCCGATTGGCTACCTATGATCACAATCAAAAGAAAAAGCTGAAGTATGTTTGTACACATTATTGTATGTATGAATGAGTATGTGGTTTTTGCAGTTCCTCATCAAATTCACCACTTTTTTGGTTCCAAATTCTGAAGACTTGTCAAGAAAGGGGAGAATACAGAGAAGAGAAACAACACAACCACCTATTCCCTAGATCCATCACAAATTCACAATGGATCTTCGTCCTAATCCCAGCTTTGCCACATGGCACTCACGGTGAGGTTAAAGAAGATGATTGTTCTAAGCCCGGATTTTCCACATGGCACTCACGTTGAGGCTAAAGAAGATGATTGTTCTAAGCCCGGATTTTCCACATGGCACTCACGTTGAGGCTAAGAACGATGATTGTCCTAAGCCCGGCTTGGCCACATGGCACTCACGGTGAGGCTAAGAAAGATGATTGTCCTTAGCCTGGCTTGGCCACATGGCACTCCCATTGAGGCTAAAAACGATTATTGTCCTAAGCCCATGGCACTTCTGTTGAGGCTAAATTTCTGTTGTGTCAACTGCTAAAGGCTGATTTTTTCACCTGTAATTCTCATATTGAAATATGATACTTGTGGGAGGATGCAAGTATTGGCTGGTTATTGAGAAAATACCCGGTTATCAACCCAAGTATTGATAAACCTACTAGTCAACTTTTCTTTGGAAAACCAATAGATAACCTACCTGCTTGGTACACATCATTCGAAAAACCAGTAGGCCTGGGTATTAAAGTTTTAAAATTTAATAATCTACCCAGATGATTGAAATTTCATTCTAATAGGTTATCAATCCTAAAACCCTAAACAGGTTTATGATAGAAAACAGAGAAACATATAACCTACCCTACCTAGGCAGCATAACTGATGGTTTTCAAGGTGTGTATTTGAGAACTGGCCCTTATGCATAATTGATGGTTACTAACAAAATAAAAATCGAGTAAATTGATAATTGAGAGTATTACTTTGATAGGGAAATTGAGAAATGGTGGATCCAAATTTTCAATTTTTAACATTTGATACCCTGTATGGTCCAAAAATTAAAAATTAAAAAACCTACCTGACCGGTAATGAAAAAAAGAAAGAAGTAACTATTTGAAAAATCTTTCATTAAAACCAAGTTTTTTTGGTTATCTACATAATAGCTAAGTAGTGACCACAATGAATTCCAAAACTTGGCATTTACTGGAGATTCCAAAGGTTTAAAGTTTAAAGCTCCATGGGCCCATTGCCAAAGTTGGAGCTTGTGTGTGTGTGTGGGGGGGGGGGGGGGGGGGGGGCGGGGGGGGGGGGGTTTGGGGGGGGGGGGGGAGGGGGAGGGGGAGGGGGATCAGGGGCGGGAGGGCGGATTCGAGCGCGGGCTGGTGGGTGTGGGGGGGGGGGACGGCGCAGACGATGATGGGGTGGGAGGCGGCGCCGGCGCCGCGTTGGA
>Ga0116231_10005613_pt1 | contig 24596 bp, 22 predicted proteins | sample S1TSphgellanicum_2_FD_89695 | JGI IMG/M metagenome (GOLD analysis project Ga0116231, IMG submission 89695) | Host-associated microbial communities from peat moss isolated from Minnesota, USA - S1T2_Fd - Sphagnum magellanicum MG | ecosystem: Host-associated > Plants > Peat moss > Unclassified...
AGGATGAGTAGACCTAAGTCCAAAAACCCCAAAATAAAAATAAAAATAAAAATAAAAATTTACAACGCTAATATATATTATTCTCCACCGCGCCATGTCTGTATTCCACTCTTTCTTCGCCCCATCGAAGTAAACAGACCATGGCGAGATGAATGGATGACCAGACGAATGGATGGATGAATGAATGGACAGATGGATGAAATGATGCTTCACGACGTCCTTTGCTATATGTAATGATATAATGAGGATACTTGCATCTTCTTTCATTCATGGTGAAGGGTTTGAGGATTTGTTAAAACTGACAAGAGGAGGGAAAGGAAGAATGAAACAAAGAGGGAAAAAAATACAATTTGAAAGGGAGAGAAAAAGAAGAGCACATGCGTTGAAAAAGAGGGGAAAAAGAAGCAAAATATAAATAAATAAAAAGTGGTGTGTTCTTGTACCCAAGTTTGGCTTTGAACTCTTTAACCATATCTCATTAAAATCATTTCCAGTGGTGCTTAGTATGTGACCCTGCAACAATGTTTTCACATCCAAGTTTGGTTATTTACCTTTTTGGAACCCCACCCATAAAACTGAAGCGGGGACCCTACATATGTCGGGTACTACTAATAGCAAACCACCTGGACGAATCATTATGATGGGCCAATCAGAAACACTGAGCAGAAGTCACGTCATATTTATTACTCTCTTTTCTGCAGGTGCACACCGTTGCCATTTGCTAGCCACCGCAAACTGTGCAATCATGCTAAGCCAAAACCGTTTTGCTGAGCCAAACAGGCATGTTTTGACATTTCTTCATCCAATTTTATTGTGCACGATTACATACTTAGCACCGCTGGAGATGCACTTGAATATCAATTTTAAGTACCCAATTTCTATTTTATTGTATTTTTTTACTAGTGTTTGTTCTAGGGGATTTTAAATTTCAATTTTTGTGAGTTAAAAAAATTGGCAAAATTTGCCAAAAAAAACAGCAAATTTATTTTGAAATTACTTTGATAAAACAGATTTGTCCATTTAAAAAAAAAGGAAAGTGCTCAAGTAGTAAAAGAAACTTTTGCATCCTAAGCGACGAAAAATCTCACTTCTGATTCTACACTTTCATCCTCTGTTCATCATTCCTCGTTCCTCGCTCGCTCGCTCGTTCAAGCTCGCTCGCTCGCGCGTCGATTACTCGTTGCTCTCTCGCGAGCTCGATTGCGCGTCAATTGCTCGCTCGCTCGCGCGTAGATTTCTTGTGTCCAGTTTCGTCTTCAAAAGACAACCCGTGCACAGTTGGTTTCCTCCAAAATCCACAGATTTTTCTTAAGCGCAAGCTCTCGAACTCTCCTGGAGCTCTTACCGACAATCTCCCGACAAGTCTTTCTTGGCTGAGGACCCTCTCTCTCTCTCATTCTGAAGCTTTCAACCTCATGATTCACTCCTCTGTTTGGCGGTGTTCTCGTCCTCCTCTCTTTTGCTGTTGGTTTTTGTTTTGGACTCCTCTGCAGGGAGCTAATCGCGTGACTCGAGAGGCTCAGACTCTGTAATTTGAGCTTTACATTGTAAGTCTCAAGCGGACTCGATTTTGTAACCAGCCATGCTTTTCGTGATTTTTTGAAACCTGTCAAACTTTGACGAGGAGAACTTGCGATTGCTTTTTGTTGTTTGTTCTTTTTCTCCCCTTTCGGCGCTCATCATGGTACGTGCACTCCGGATCCGTGTGCATTCATGATCCGTGTGAAGAATTTTGGTGTGTTTGAATCAGTAGGGACCGATTGAACCGAGAACTTCCGTCCTTTGCTCTTTTGGTGATACTTACTCGATCGGGAACTTCTTTGATGATGTCATCAAGAAGTTATGATCTTCAAGCCTGATTGCTGCTGCTGCTTGTTTGGTTCTTGTAGCTATTCTTGTGCAAGACCTCAAGTCGTTTTCTAACAATCCGTGTTTGGATTGGATTCTGTGCTAATAAGACCTCCAATCTCTGAAGAAGTCGCAAGCTCATGCATAGTCAGAGTCGCATGATATTTCTTGAAACTTGAACCCCGAGCCTCGACGTTGATCAGTAGTTCTCGCGCATGAGATAGATCTGCTCATGATCGCGACTTCGTCACTGATTTTTTACGAGCAGTTAGAGTTTCTTGTGTCGGCAACCAGAAGGGGGGCTCAGGAAGAGGATTCCTCCGCTTGGATCTGGTGTGAAGCAAGAACTTCCCGATCGAGTGAGCATACTCGCATGGTGATGCAGTGAAGAAGCAACTGACAAGGATTTCTAACCGGTGAAGATCAGAAGCTTCGAATCAACAGATTTTGTAACAGGAGGAGGAGGAAGGCTCGACTCTACAAAGGAGATCCGAGAGTGAGGGAGAAAGAGGATCAACAAGTCGATATGTCGTCGACGATGCCGGAAGATGATGAGAACCAGCAGCAGCAGCAGCAGCGGCTTGGCCAGCGCTGGATGCTTCTCGGCCATGTCACGGATGCCTGGAAAAGGTTTTCCCGTGTGCTACGGCGGTTGAGGAGCAAAGCCTCATGCGCATCAGATGAAGCGATGCGCGCTCAGCTGGACTGGAGCAATACCGAGTATGACGATGACTGGTTCAAAGAACTAGAGAACAATGGAATTCACGAAGAGCAATGGCGTGAAGCATACGATGGTCAAACAGAATTGCGAACTGCTGCTGCAACTACCGGTTCTGCAGAGTCGTCAGTCGAGGTCGAAGATCATACACGTCTCGTGTCGGAACCTGCTGTTCATCATGCAGGAGTGGAGGAAGCAGGCCGCCGGGCCGAAAATGGTGCAAGTCGCGGGGTGCGGCGGCAACAGCAGCAGCAGCAGGAGGAAGCAATTAGTGCTGCTTCGGCAGAGCATGGATACAGAGGAATCCGGCGATACAAGACGAAGTGGGTGACGGAGATCCGGCCGACGAAAGATAGCAGCACGATTTGGCTTGGTTCCTATCAGACATCGCGAGCGGCTGCTCGCGCCTATGATGTTGGTACTTTTTACTGCAACAAGAAGAGGAAGCACGCCTACAACTTCCCCGACTCTATTGACCATCTTCCCCCACGCGACGAGATCGACAGGCTTCCTCCCCCGCAAAGAAAGATACAAATTCAGAATCTGGCGAAACAAGTCGCTGAGAGGCAACTCTGAGCCTCCTTCCTATAGCCACGATTCCAGAACTACTCCTTCTTGCATGCAACGTTCACCGATCAGTTCTCCCGGTAGACATACTACACTTCCAAGAGTCTCTCTGCCTGTCTGTCTCCTCTCGGTCTGTTTCTGCGTGTCTCTCTTTCTTGTTGATCATACTCTACATACTATGTTCATGTTGTTAAGCTTTACTGTCCTGATACAGTGCATAACGTTGTCAGAGTTTACAAAGCTCGTGGGTGGCCAAGCTCCTCCATGTGACGATTCTAGCATCGATTAGCAACGCCGTCAATCAAGAGCTCACAGATGACCTTCGCGCTGCAAGGATTTTCTTCACACTGCAAGGATCTCTTCAAGAGCTCAAAGGATCTTCCAACGGTCAGTTGTCGGTCTGCGGCAGAACTTATTAGTACTTATCACCGAGTAAGTATATTCGCTAAAGAATCTCAAAGTTTCTGTTTTCTCAGATTCTGAAATTTTCAACGCACTCAAGTATAGTACCTGAGTACTTTCAAAGAATCAACTGCCTGCAAGAAGAACTTGGTCGTGTTTTTTTCTTGCACACAAACTAGCTCCTTTGTTGTTGTTGGTGTTGTTTTTCCTTTTCCGCCATTTCTTCTTCTCGGAGACAAACTAGGTACATAAGATTTCCAAGCACCCAATTTTAACCATGCAAGTTTGCAAACAGATTCTTAAGTCCACTGTCTCTGTTTCTTCCATATCACCTGCATCTGCAATTCTGGACTCCAGGAAGACTGTCTCTTGACCCAAAAAGAATTACACCAATTCAATACATCCACAGTTTTAAAGCTTTCAATCGAAAAGAAAAATCCATGACAAGTACTGGAACGATTGATTGAGAGAGAGAGAGAGAGAGAGAGAGAGAGAGATAGAGGATTCTTCTGTTTCTGATATTCTGTCTCATGCGATTCCTGTCCGTGATTTTCTCTCACATCAACTTCCAGGTAATGTAATCTTGACCCATGATCCACCATGACCTTAGAAACCTTGCTGAAGCTACACGAAAGCTGCCTTGAGCGTGTTTTATATAACGGACTCTTCTTCCATGGAGTCTATCTGTCATCCTTGGAACTGCCATCATCTTTGTCTGGACGATGAATCCCTGTCCCGTGCTTTGATTCAAAACTTGCTCACAAAATCCTTGGAAAGAGGAGCTGAAGTAGAGGACACTTGCAGAGAGGTCCATCTTCACCAGAAACAGCAATGGTCTTCCCAGTAACTAGAATTCCCAGTCTTCCATAATTATTATAACTGGGAAGTCTCTTTGGGAAGTCTTTTTGTCTGCATATGAAGCCCCATGTCAATGTCACAACAAACCATCCCATTCAATGCAACATAAATCCAGCAAATTTAATGCTCCCATTGTAGAGCTGCTTCAGAAGCACATCCTCACCAACAATCAGAGCTTCACTGCTGAAGAAGCTACTTGGTCCATACGTATTAAGGTGCAATGAAATAATGACCACGCTCGCAAATTATTTAGGACACTGGATTTCACTCTTCCATCCATGAATGAAGTGTGCAAAATTAGAGCATGTCAAAAGTTTACCAATGTTTCTCTTTGCAGGTGATTGTGCAGTAACAGAAGGTTCATTCCACAATTCAATGCCATGAGAGATCTATAAGAGAGAAAACAAAAACCGCAGCACTGGTTCCATGCTAGTAGACTCTGTATGAATGGCCAATTCATTTCAAGCTCTGAAACCTTTGTGCTCTTGACAACTGCAAGCGCAGATCATGTTGACATTGAGCGGTGGAATCTGGCTCTAGTTACCCTGAACATGATGGTATCCACAACTTAGCTGCTCTAAGATGGCTTATGCTGAGGATGATGTAGATAGATTTCCTTGGCATCTAGCAATGTTTTGCTCCCCCCACCCCCGTGGCATGGAGTTTCCCCCACCCTTTGATTTTCACTGAGAATTCCACCAAGAATGGCATTTCCACCAAGAATGGCATTTGGGCTTGAACTTGTTACATCAACAGACTTCAACAACAGACATTCATTATACATATTCTCTATGAGATTGCAGAGAAACCTCGATGTCAACAACATTTTGAAGTTTTAAAACATGAGAAGGAAATATGGGACTCATAACCTAAATGAGAGTTCACTCACAAAGTATCAGGTCAGATCATCACCTTCATGATGAATAGCAGCAGCCAGGAGGAGCTGTGATGACTAAGTGGCGACTAGTACCCACTCACTCATTAAGCTGATTTCATCATCAGCTCCTGACATTCATGGGTACCGATAAGAATTGCATCATTTAATAATCAACCCAAAACTTGGATCAAAACCATTTTATGTACAAAACATCTGCATCCTGAGTCTTCTGTCGCCATTTTTTGTAATTAAAAGTCAATAGTATCCTTGCCTTACAAGTTGGAAGCTGTAACATCAAGCCAAGGTTGGGAGGGTTTAGGGTTTAGAGCTTTTCAATGGTACAAAGAATAGAATGAAGGCTCTCCACTTTAGAAGATCTCAATATGAACAAAAGAAACATACTACTTTCCTTCATAATAGGATGTTGACAAATGGAGGCAACAAAATGGTAATAAAATAAAGAAAAAAAAATTAACTAGAATTATCATCACAACGCTTAGCCCTTCAAGGATCTAATTCAGCATGGGAAAAAGAAGCCCCAATACTTTCAATATGATGGAAGGAACACCATTTAGCTTTCATTTGCATGATCCTTAGGTGAAAGCCCAATCAAGTAAACAACTTTCAATCCTTGTAAGCATAGATGAAAAATAAAACTTGATATGTTTGAAAGAATTTTTTTTTTTTTCAATCATCAATATTCAAAACATGTTGTTTGATATTAAGAGCACACATGTATATATGAGTCACATGTTTAATATAAATTTAAATAAAATTTTTAAATTGCAAATAATTATAAGTTCATTGAATTTGAAAATAAAATATTAATTGGAAAAAAAATGATTAATATATTTATGTATTTTCAACTTTTGCATATTATGGTCATAACATATCAATTTTTTTTAAATATAATTTTTTTTGAACACCATATTCACAAACCATGTTACCTACTTTTTAGTAAACTAAAGTTTGTAAAAGTTTTTTATACAATTGTTGAAACCCCAAAAAGAAATGGAGAGAAAAAAAAACAAGGGGAAAGGACAAAAGTTTACGCAAGCAAACAACCCAAAAAAAAGGCAGGCCACCAAGAGGAAAAGGAATCACTCAAAACCTAACCTTTCTCTAGTCGCTAGAAACATATCACCTAAAGAAAAGGGGAGATAAACCTAACAAAACTCCAAGCTTAGAAGAGCCCTCCCTTGTAGTGACAACCCATCATCTTGAGATAGCAACGACTTGCACTTTTTGTAAAGCTATTGATATTCTTTGTTTATAAAAGAAACGAAACACCAATAAAAGATGGGTTTCCTTGTCCTTTGTTGTCCACACATATTAGTACATCGATGGATGAAAAAAGTTGTTAACTTGATCAAAAACAATTTATTACCAACTTAGTAGAGAACACCATAGTTTGTCAATCAAATTAAAATAGGTTTTTTTTAGGAACATAAATGGCAACAACTTCAAACCCTTTTCATTGGGAAGTGTGATAACATCAAAGAGACAACAACATAAGATTGCAAGATTCACATTTATGAAATACATGGTCTCCCTATAGAAAGATCATTGGAGTAATTACGAATCTTTGAAAGATGCTATACAAACCCAAGGTCCTTAGATAGGCTTAAGTTTTTAGTGCCTAAAGCAAATGTAAAAGGTATGTAATTAAAATAAACTAACACATGATTTTACTACTTAAGGAAAGTTCTACTACTAAGATTGTATTTCATATCTAAACAATGGGTTACCATGACCTTGTTTCAAATGGTCATTATTCACCATCCTTCAAGCATAAATTTGGATTGAATCAAGGACATAGGAAAAAAAATAGATCAAATCAAAAAAACTAACCTTTTGGAATATCAATAGTAACTAACATGTTTGGAACCTTCTTATGATCAACCGACGATGCATTTGTAAACTTTGGGAACATCAATGGTTTGGTTAAAAGTGATAAACTTTGGGAATGTTATTATGAACACATGAATTCTTCTTTTTTGACATATCACTTGCAACTCTTGGGAGTCAATCAAATTACAATAGTTATAACCTTTATAACAATTCTTTAGTTTCTTCATAACAAGTGATTGATTATATATACCTTACGTTCATAACTCATTTTGCTTTTTGGCAACAACACCTTGCCATTTGCAAAAGAACAGATTCTGCTTGATAACATGCCCATCAGATACACTAAAAAATTTAGATTGATGCTTTATGATAACAGAAAGAAATTCTTCGAAGCATGTTAGAACAGAGTGGCATCTTCCTTCCTTCCTTTCGTCTTCCGTATAAAGAGACTTTTGAGAGAACAAGATTGAAGACAATTCAATGCTCCTTTGGGTTCTTGTGCCTTGTAAATTCCCTTGGGAAAATGCCTTGCCCCACCCCCCATACAAAAATCAGTCATTAATAACGTACACAAGAGAATCACCTAGGCTACTTGCAAGCTCACAAAATGATCTTGGGTTGTTGTTGCACTGAGAAAGCAATTCCAAACAAAGGCTATCATCAAACAAGGGCCCATTTGAACTTAGATCTTTCGTCTTAGGTCTTCTTCTTTGTCATTGTTTGATTGATTGGCATTTTGTAGCCATGAGTCCTCTTTGTATACGGTCTTCACTTGATTTTTTGGTTGATAATTTGCTTTTGTTTTTTCTTTGGGTTGTGTCTACTTGTGTTCTCGTTTGCCTTGCACTTTTGCTAGATGGGTTCCCCGTCCTCAATTTATTTAATTTTTTTAACAAGGTTTTCCTTTTCTATTTGAACTTTGAACCAACACCTGCACCTTTACTTTTTCACCCTTCTTGAGTCAGGTCACTTAGAAGAGAGGCTTCAAATATTTTTCATTTAAAATTTTTGGTTGCATGTATTAAGATTGTAATTGCACATTATTAAAATTATGTTTATTTATTTATTTATTTGGATCACCCTTTTTTTCTTTTTTCTTTTTTCAATTGTTTGATGTAACCATACAGGCAATGATTATCGGGGATAGGAATTAGCCAAAATTTGGCTATAAGTTAGAGAGAAAAAGTATATATTTTTGAAAGAATCCTGCTACATTTTGGGCAACCTCCCTGCAAGGGAATTCTATTATCTAATTGTGGCAATTCCAGAAAATCTTTTCCTCAAAATCTGGTTTTTCTTTGGCACATATTTTTTTGAAAAATCTTTTGTATGAGTGGCACTGGATTATTATTATTATTTGGGTTGTTGGCAAGTGATGAAAATTGGTCCAAAAAAAATCAATCTAAACCCTAAACCCAAAACCCTAAACCTGGTTCGACCCCAAGGCTCAAACAAACAAGGCACACATTGTGTTATTATTGTACAAGATTGAGAAAAAAAAAGGAGAAAAATTTCTGAGTATTTTTTAGCAACAGCAGATGACATGCAAACTTGAACCTGAATCATCTGCAAAAAAAGAGCATCAATTCAATTTGCACTTGATTCTAGCTTGGACCATTCACATAAATATGTGTGCCAGAGTTGCTCATGGAGCTTCTCACTTCAATGCTCTCTCCCCCTTTTTTTTTAAGGGTTTTTTTTCTGACAAACAAAAGTGCTGGCCAATTCCTCCTTATCACATGATGATACAAATAGTGTACCTACATTTGCAACAAATTTGGATATTTTGTCAAATATATTTATATATATATATATATAATTTAATTAAAATTTTTTTTTTGGTAAACTCTCAAAAGAGGACATATAATTTTAAAAAGTGTATTATCACCCAAATTTTTCCATTAGGGTATGATCTGATATTTTAGAAGTTAATAAGGTTATATGATATACCCTATATCTTATCACTGAGCATATTGGAGTTGAAAAAATATGCTTTTACATCCATTTAATTCTTTAGTAACCATCTATTACCCTCCCTCCCTTCCTTCCTTCCTTCCTTCCTACCCCAGGGTGCTAAACTCTCTTCAAGCCCTTTTAGAGTTTTCCCCAACAAAATCAATTTGAGGTTGTGACATATAAATTTTTAAAGGGGTTAGAAAAAGATTGAATATTGCACTATAATTTTTTTTAAAAAAATAATATAAATATATAAATATAAAGCAGTAAGATATGTAACTATTATACATAAAATAAAATAAAATAACTTGGCATAGAATATAAGCAAAATTCCATTTGGAGCTTTACAAAACAAATTGTTTTCTTTGAAACAAAAATTCACCTGGCAGGGGAGAAACAAAGAGATGGGGAATGAAGCTGGAGAAGAAGCATTTACTATCTCACTCTGTGTGTTTTGTGTGTGTTGGTGTTGTTGTTGTGACAATGGGTGATGTGGTTGAAGTTATGGTTGTGAAATCCATTTGGGGAGAAAGAAAAAAGCCTTGGGAACATTTGTGTACTAGTACCCATAAGGAGGAGGGGGGAGGATCAAGGATCCAAAATAAAATAACAATACTAAAAATTGATACAAATACAAACTGCAAAACAAAACACAAAAAACACTGAGAATTCTGTAGAGTTCAAATCTTTGTTGTTGTTGTTGTTGTTGTTGTTGTTGCAGAGATGACATTGTTGTCTGTAACTGTTGCAGAGGAGAAGTCTGATGATTCAGATGATGCTGTTGCTGCAGACATGTTGTTGTTGTTGTTGTTGTTGCAGAATGATATTATTGTTGTCTGTAACTGTTGCAGAGGAGAAGTCTGATGATTCAGATGAGGCTGTTGCTGCAGACATGATACTGTTGTTGCTGCAGAGATGATGATGGTGATGTTGCAAAGGTATTGTTGTTGCAGAGATGATGATGATGATGATGATGATGTTGCAGAGATATTGTTGCAGCAAAGATGATGAGAGGAGGAAGAGAAGGGAAAGTGTCATGGAAAATGGGCACAGTTGCAATGTTGTGGTTTGCTTCCAAGATCTCATGTGTCTTGAGCACAATATTGTAGCTTGTACTTCTTCACTGCTGCTGCTGCCACTGCCACAAGGTGGGTGGGTTCTAAATTGGGGTTTTCCTGCTACAGTTGCTGCAGTTTGTGAACTGGGTTTGAGGAGCAGTATTGGGGATTGGTGGTTGTTGCTGCTACTGCTGCTGATGCCTGATGGAGAGAAGTCCCCAGCAATCAGGGAGGTTGTTGGAGCGACAGACAGTTACACACAGACAGACAGACCCATCTCCCAAGACAGACAGCAGGAGATCAATGGAGGATAGATCATTGGCATAATCTTGCAAAGAAGAAGGTAGTTGTGGGCATCTTGCCAGTAGCACGGATGTGCTCTGCATGCACTGCTGCCTTTGCAATCTGTTCACTTCTTCGCGCCTCTGCTGCTGCTCGCAGATCCTCCGCTCTTCTGTGAGCTGCTGCTAATTTGTTCATCATGCTCTCATTTGCATGTGACCACATACGCTCTACTTTGACCTGTGGAACAAAGCAAGAAAACAAGCCCACAAGACGCATCATTTAGGGGGGTTTCAAAGGTTGATTATCTTCTGATTATCTACTTGCAATAATCGACTATTTCAAACGTCCAACTTGGCTACATATGAGTGGGATTGATTATTGAATAATTTATGATTCAAAGGTCGTTTTTTATGAACATTTTTCTCACCCTTTACATTGAAGAAGTTGAGGACATGGCTATGGTTGATATGGACAACAATTACCTTTGTCTATGCCATGACCGTATATCAATCATCAGGGGTGTAATAATCAGCAAAATAGTCATTCAGATATAAGCAACAACACCAATTTGGGGAGTGTTCAAAGCTTCACCCGCAACGATCACATAATCGACAACATAATTGGACTTCAAAATAGTTGAATATTGAACCTTTGAACCCCCCTATTGTTGTTACCAAGCTTCAAGCCCACAAGATGAAGAAGAAGAAGAAGAAGAAGATGGGAAATGGATTGTGAAGAAGAGGAAGAAGAAGAAGAAGATGGGGAATGGGTTGTGAAGAAGAAGACGAAGAAGTGGGGATGGTGGTTGTGACCTCGATTCTGCGCATTTCCGCTTCCGCTTTGGCCTTCTCATGGTTCTCCCAAGCTTGGATTTTGGCTTCCTCGCGCTTAAACCTGGCGGCGTACTTGGCTTGCTCCGCTTCCTCCCACGCAGCGGCGCGCGACGCAAGCAGGTTCTTACGCACTTCCTCCAGCTCCACGCTCGCCTTCAGCGCTTTGGCGGCATCTGCTTCCTCTTCTTCCTTGGTGGCCCACGCTGCGATGTTGGGCTTCCCCAACTGCGTGCCCAACGCCAGAATCTCCTGCCGCGTCTTGGCTTGCAATTCCTTGCCCGAGAGCGGCAGTTTGTTGGAGCTGGAGCTGGTTGACTGCATCCCATCGTTGCTGCATTCCTGCTGCTTAGAAGTCGTCGTTGTTTTGCCCCCCATCACACCAGCTCCGTGACTCCTCCGCGATGCACAAGAGTTGTTGTTATTGTTGGCGCTGGTGGGTGTGGAGCTCAGGACGATCGATGCCCTGTCCGGGGTGGAAGGTCGAGAGTTGATGGGGCTACCGAGGTTGGGAGTGGTGGCTCGCACGGGGGTGGCAGTTCGCGACGGCTCCACACTTGCTATCGGCGTCATCTCAGTACCCATGTCTCGCGTCGAGACGCTTCCTCTCGTGTTGTTGGTCCCCGGCGAGGAGGAGCCCACTGCTGCTGCTGCTGCTGCTGCTGCTGCTGCTAGAGACAAATCCACTGCAGGAACGTGTATCCCACCTTGAAGCTCGTCGTCCTCCTCCTCCTTCAGTCTCCGGTTTGGCGAAGAAGAAGATTCAGGATCATCTGCAATGACGAAAAGAGTTTTTACAGTAAGTCCGTCGCTCCGCGCATGCATACAAGAGCTCTCTCTCACGGAAGAAAGGAAGGGATCCCAATCCATAGAACTCAACAAAACAGAAAAGCAAGTCTAGGAGAATGCTGAATCAAAGGAAAGGATGATCACGAAGAAGAAGAGACAAAGTTTGGGAGGATCACGGCAATGTGCAGCACAAGACGAGGAGCTACCTGTTGCGGATTCAGAAATGGGTTTGGCAGTCCGAAGCAGCAGAAGAGCAGGAGCTTTGTCGTCCGTAGTAACGGTAGACATGTTCAGTCTAAGAGCTTCTTCGCCATCGCCGTGGTGGTGGTGGTCACGACCATGAGGATCGTTCAGTGGGTAGCGGTCCACGGCTCCTCCGGTCATAGGACCTCCTTGTGTTGCCGCGACGCCCGGCATGAATGCAAAGCGAGCTGCCTCGTCAGGAGCAACTGTACCCGAGTCTTCCTGGATTGCAGCTTCAGCTTCTTCTACTTCTGAAGAAGAACCAGAACCAGAACCTTCTTCTTCTTTGTTTCTCATGTACTTGGCGGCGCCGATGTTCTCACAAGAAGAGGAAGAGGAAGAGGAATAAGAAGCTGAAGCATCACCACCAGGTCCGTAGTGATCATCGGCAACAGCATTTGTTGCTTTGGGCAGAAGATGGGTTGTGATGGATCCGTTTTGTGTGCCAGACTGCTGCCGTTCTGCTGCACCCAGATTCGAGAACGTGACCTTCTTCGACGTGACGCCTCCTCCCTGCTGCTGGTTTGCTGGCACAACGTGTGCAGATTGCAATGGTCCGCTTTTGGACTTGATGGTGGTGGTGGTGGTGGTACCTCCTGCTGCTGCTGCTTTCGCATTCATCAGGCCTGGCGCTTGATCACAGCTTGCTGACAACCATTTCTCTGCATCATCCCATTTGGAAGGAGTGGGCTTCAGCAATGGACCCACAGCAGCAGCAGCAGCAGCAGCTCGAGGACCGTAAGCGCCGCCGACGGCTCCTCCTCCTCTGTTGAAATCGAAGCTCGCACTACTGTCTTTGTCGAAATTGCTGTCGTAGTCGTAAGTCTCCGCAGCAGAGGAGCAATCCGCCGCGCCCCGCACAGAATGGGTAGAATTGAAGCTGAAGATGCTGCCGCTGCCGTTCATGACGCTGCCCGGTTGCTGCTGTTGTGGCTGTTGTTGTGCGCTGGGTCGTAGCGGCGCTGTGGCAGAGACGATGGCACTCAGGCCAGTTTGTGTCTTCTTCGTCTCTTCTGATGATGATGATCCGCTGCCGAGTTTCTGTTGTTGTTGTTGTTGTGGTTCCATGGAAGGACTCTGGACGGATTTGAAGGGCATGGTTTGAGCTTCCTTGGAGGAATGTGCATCCCTGAGAGCTAGCGGATTCTTGGTCACGAATGCCACTTCGTTTGCAGCTTCTACCATATGCAGTGCATCGTGCACTGATGCCCATCTGCTTGTCTCCTTCTCCGATCGCTTAGCAAAACTACCTGCAACAAAAACACAACCCACCCAAAAACAAAAACCTCATGAACCCCAGAAAACAACAACAGCAACCTCGAGCTCCTCACGAATTCCTGACACAGATGGAGAGATGCATGCTTGGAAACATTTCTACTGCAAAGATTTGCAGGCTCAAGAGAGGAGCTGAATATGGGTGCCAAAATAAGCTTGTCGGGTGGTGCCCTGATGAGGTTCCAGCTACAACAGGGCCTTCAGCTTCTTCACCTTTGAGTCCTGGTCTGCCGGGCGTCTCAAGGCCGATTTTCTTGTTCCCTCGACCACCCTGTGCATGCACCCATAAACTCAGATGATAACTAACCGTAGTGTCTTGAGCTCCTTGAGGTACCAAGCTCCTCAAGCTCTAAGAAAACACGATGCTGCAAAGAAGCTCTCTAGACATATACCAGCCATGCAATGCAATGAGCACCACCCACAGATAGACAAGTATTCAGAACTACTCTGTGGAAAGAGAAGAAGAAGCAGCAGCAGCAGCAGCTGTAGAGCCTGCATCTGGTGCAAGAGAGAAATCTGATATGTCTTGCTGAAGCAGGAAGGAGGAGATCGTCAACCTTGTGCAGCAACTGTTGTTGTTGATCATTGCGTGATGGACTATAGAAGACAGTGCTGCTGGGCTCGTCAATATCACCATGATGATGATGATGGTGATGATGATGATTCTTGCTCACCAGTTCCTTCACTTCTGAGTATACATCAGCTGCAGCAACAGCTCCTGCTTGCAGGTGATCCATGGTATCGATGATGGATGATGCTACACGAAACTTTGACAACAAAGATAACTGGTGGAAGAGGAGGAAGAACTTCTAGCTAGCGTTATTGCGTTGGTGATCACGCACGTGGGACTGCTGCTTCTGCTGCTGCTGCTGCTTTCATGCTCGCATTGTGCAACATCTGCTGAACAATGTGCATTGATCAACAAGAGCTTTGAGGCAGTCTGTCAGTCAGTCGCTTGCTCTAAGCATTCAACATTGATCCATCCTGCAGAGCCATCCATGCTCCAGCAAAGTACTTAATAGAGGTCGTCACATTGTGTGTGAGAATGTGCAAAGGACGTCATGAGCATTGCTTGAGCATTTGTTTTCTTGATGCAAGCTGCTTCTGTGAACTTTGATCTCTGGCAGCTGCAGTGGACAGAGATTTCTGCTCCTGTGCTGAGGGGAACCTGAGATAATGCCGTCAACTGCAGCAGCAGCAGCTTCTGCTTCAGCTCCAGCTGCTACAGTTCCTCGGCGAGCTCTGTTGCTGTTGTTGTTCTTGTGTCTAGAGAAGTGCAGACTAGCAGTATTCGCGTCGTAGATCAGACTGTGGTAAGGGGTACGTTGGTGTGAGGTGGCACCTGCAGGCTGCTCCTCCTGCTGCTCCTCTGAAGAGACCGACGATTCTCCCTCCTCCTCCTCTTCTTCACAGCTCAGGTCAACATCCTTGCAACCAGCAGCAGCTGCAGAGTCCTGTCGAGTGATCATAGGGAGCCAGCTTGTACCTCCGGCTTCTTCTTCTGCGCTACACAAATGAGGAGATCACGAGTCTTGCTCAGAAACGTCAATTACAAAAAGTCTCTCAACAAAAACAATACCATCACAACTGCCAGTGAGCTTGCGAAAACAAAACTCCCAAACAACTTCCCCTCACCTCCCACCCAGCTGCAGCAGCAGATCCCCGCAATAACAAACAAACGAACGAACCCCCCCCCCCCGCCCCCTGCTGCGACAAACACTTCTGCAAGTCTTCTCAAAACCCACAAAATAAAAACAGTAGTAACTCTTGCAGCAGCAGCATGCAGATAGCAGCAGCAACCTCCCACAACAACAATGAATGAACAAACAAACACACAACCTGCCACTAACAAGATTACCTACCTGCAAAACACAGGCCTACTACAACAACAATACGTGGAAGAAAACACCTATTGATCAAAGATAAGGTATCTAACAAGTCACTCACTCTCAAATGCTCATCACCACCACCACCACCACCATCACCACCACCACCACTTCTAACAACAGAAGACACAAACTAGTACTACACTTGGTATAACTGCGGCAGATGCAAGCTGATGTTGAAGAGATTCAGAATCTCAAAGCTCTCTCTCTCAATCTGGTGTCTCTTTCTTGGGTCCCTCTCTCTTCTCACATACACACCACAGTAGGCAAGGAAGAAGAAGAAGAAGAATCACTTCAGCTGCTAAGCACTACTAAGTACCTGCTTCTACAGCACATGAACCCAGACCTCCTCCTCCTCCTCCTCCTCTTGTTGTTGTTGCTGTTGTCTAGTACTATGGCAGACTAAGAAGAAGATGATGAGGAAGAAGAAGGCAGCAACAACAAAACCAAAATGTACTCCAGAAAACTGCAAAACACGACACAGAAGACTGCACCTCAGACAGAGAGAGAGAGAGAGAAAGAGAGTATGTCTCTGTGCGAGAGAGTCCTTAGGAGAGTCCTTAAGGAGACAAACAGAGACTCTCTGAATGAGAGTGTGCGTGTCTCTGTACAAGAGAGTCCTTAAGGAGAGTAAGAGTGTCCGTGCCTCTGTGCCAGAAAGTCCTTAAGAGAGTCCTTAAGGAGAGAAAGCATATGTGTGTCTCTGTGCCAGAGTCCTTAAGAGAGTCCTTAAGGAGGGAAAGCGTATGTGTGTCTCTGTGCCAGAGAGTCCTTAAGAGAGTCCTTAAGGAGAGAAAGAGTGTGTGACTCTCTGTGCCAGAGAGTCCTTAAGAGAGTCCTTAAGGAGAGAAAGAGTGTGTGTCTCTCTGTGCCAGAGAGTCCTTAAGAGAGTCCTTAAGGAGAGAAAATGTGTGTGTCTACTGTGCCAGAGAGTCCTTAAGAGAGTCCTTAAAGAGAGAAAGCATATGTGTGTGTCTACTGTGCCAGAGAGTCCTTAAGAGAGTCCTTAAGGAGAGAAAGCGTATATGTGTGTCTCTGTGCCAGAGAGTCCTTAAGAGAGTCCTTAAGGAGAGTAAGCATATGTGTGTGTCTCTGTGCCAGAGAGTCCTTAAGCGAGTCCTTAAGGAGAGCAAGAGTGTGTGTGTCCCTGTGCAAGAGAGTCCTTAGGAGAGTCCTCAAGGAGCAAAAGAGTGTGTGCATCTGCTGTGCCAGAGAGTCCGTAAGAGAGTCCTTAAGGAGAGAAAATGGGTGTGTGTGTCTACTGCGCCAGAGAGTCCTTAAGAGAGTCCTTATGGAGTCCTTAAGAGAGTCCTTATGGAGTCCTTAACTCTCTGATAAAGTCTCTCTGTGAGAGAGAGACACAGACACTGTCTGTGAAGAAAGTCTGTTTTTTTTTTCTGTGTACACAGAAAATTGGGGGAAATTTTGCAGACAACTTTTGGACTATTGACTTAAAGTTATTTATTATTATTGCCAGAGTTTTAGTTGCCAGAGTTTGAAAGAAGAGGAGTAGCCAGTGTTTTTTTTTTTTTTTCATAAAAAGATCTTTTCACCACTGAAAATAATATATAATTGTAGTAATAATAATAATAATAATAATAATTGCACAATTTTTTTTTGTCAAAATTAACTGTAGAGTTTTTATTTTTGGACTTACCACTTCAGTAATTTATAATTTAGTCTACTCAAAAAGGGAGAAAAATTTAAAAATACATCTTCATTTTTGAAATATTAACTTCAATGAATTTCTTATTGTATTGGGGCCTTTAGACTATAAACTTTTTCACACACACACACACACACACAAGTTTTAGTTGGCAGAATTTGAAGAAGGAGAAGAGCATTTTTTTTTAAAATTTTGAAAGACATAATAAAATAATTTTTAAAAATTAATATTAATATTTCTGGATATCATTTTTCTTGATATTATTATATTAAGATGTATATTAGAAAATATCCCAAAATATGTCATAAATTGTTTTTTCAAATTGTGCTTTTAGTGTCAAAGTTACTTTAAAGCAATGGTTACGAGTTTATAAAAATGTTAATTATGTATTTTTTACTCATCAAATTGATTCCAAATTTTTATGATATTGTACATAATGTATTCACAATAACATCTTATGTTTTAAAATTTTATTTATTATTTTATTTTTTTAACAATCCAAAATTCAAAAAATTAAGTAGTGGTTATGATTGCTAGTGATACATGTTAATATGATTGCACCCATGAAAGAAATTCCATTTGACTTATGTATGTTTGATATTTGGGTATCATTCTAGTTCACCTTAGGAAAAAATAAGACATAATGTAATGGCAAGTATGCAAGATGAAATGAATTCATTGATAGGTTTCAATGCACATCCTCACAAATGAATCAGTACATGACAAATTACATTTTGAGCCTTTCCATTTTTAGGCAAAACAATTACTATTTCATTAATTTTAGGAAGGTTATAAACATTAAGCATTTCCTTTAGGTTGGAAATGTATATGCATTAAATTTTTGTGTAAATTCATTCAAACATAGGGCTAAAACTTTGTGTTTGTTTGAAACATAGGTTGAAATGGATGCAATCATACTAACATGTACCATTAGTAGTTACAACCATTGTTTAATTTTTTGAATTTTGGATTGTTAAAAAAATTAAAATCATAAATAAAATATTTTTTCATAAAAGTTGTTGTGAATACATTATGTACATATCATGAAAATTTGGAATCATTATAATTAATAAAAAACACATAATTTACACTTTTAAGGACTTGTAACCATTGCATAAAAGTAGTTTTTGACACTAAAAACACAATTTGAAAATATTTTCTAATGACATATTTTTGAACATTTTTTAATATACACCTTAACATAATAGTACCAAGAAAACTTTTAAGATTTTTTTAAAAACATATTAACAAGATTTTAAGAATATTCTTCAAAAAAATAGCAAAAAAGTAGTCGTTTAAGGGGCATGTGTGGCTTCTTATAGCGTGGTTGGACCCAAATACAAAAATTAACACAAAAAAATACCAAAAAAAAAAGACATTGACATACAATAGGGCCTACAACTCCCCACTAAGTTTTTAATTTGCCTTAACATTGAACCTTCAATGTTAATTAACCCAATGTGTAGCACCTTCACTCTTGTTTAATGTTGCATTTTTTGTATGTATTTTTTTTACCCCAACCTTCAAATCCTATCAACATGTCCTACTTGCATTGATTTTTTTCCCCCAAATTTCACCCACTTTATGGATGTCCCTCTTTAGGGGATGAACTAAGGATAAAAAGTGAAATTAAGGCTCAAAAACATGATTACTTTGAGGAAAGCTCTATTATGAAATTGAAATGCTCGTTGCCTTGTCCTCATTCCTCACTAAAGTTTCATATGTTTGTTTCATAAGTGGAACAAAAGGATTGCATTCAAGTAAATTTTTTTGCAATGTCAACATTGTATCTATGCATACTTTTGGATTCCTCACATTTGAATTTGTAGGGCATTGTTCTATATATATATTGGTTGTATACTAGGTTCATGTAAAAAGACACTACATTTGTGGGTCAATCTTCCATGGACACAAAAACAATAGGATACATGGCCCAATGTGTGATCTTGATAGACACCCGTAGATGTGAATTCAAATGCATTGTTGTATTGTTGCATGTTGTCATAGAATTATTTGCAACCACATCATTTTCATCTAACAATTGTTGTAATGCATGTTGGTTGTCATAGAAATGGCAATGCAATTTCACTTTTATGACAACATATACTTAATAATAAATTTGAAAAATTATCATTTGTTAGCTTTTTTGCCATCCAATGAAAAGCATCACAACGTCAACAAACGACTTTCATATATTGCCCTAGTTGTGGCAAACCCCTTCTTCATGAAAAAATTGTGCTTTTTGTTTAGTTTGATATACACCTTGGTCAAGTAACGTTTGCCTTCATTATGTTAATTGTGTGGCTCTTACATTGGCAACATAAGTCACTAATGCTTGCAACCTTTCCTTTGCTTTAACAGATGATTTTTTGATCCTAATAGTTGTTATGTAAGGTGCTTGATAAATTGTTTAAGTTGAGAATTTTTCTACTTAAGCAAAAGACTTCACAATCCTAACAATTATTACATGGAACCCTTGATAAGCTACTTGAGCAAAGGATTCTACAACCCTTACATCAATGACATAAGCCATTTATGCTTATAGCCTTTCCTCTACTTGAACGTGGATGACTTTGCGACCTAAACAATTATTACATTGGGCACTTGATAAGCTGCTTGAGCTCACAACCTTTCTTACACTTAAGTGCATAATTTTCGAACTTTAATAGTTGCTACATTTATAAAAACATTTGACCAAAGTGTGAAGGTATTCTCAAAGGAAGGGCTTGGGACGACAAGGTGATAATTGAGTCCAACCTTGCATTTTGGGAATGTTTCTTACTAGTGGGCTTTACCCATTGTAGAGTGCAAGATGACAGTTATCATAAACCTAAACATATATGTTGATCATGAAACATAGAAAAGCCAAAAATTTTGAATAACACATGTATTTGTTGACTGATCAACTTAACTATAATGGTTTATTTGACTAGATACACATAGGGGATCTTATATGGAATCATTAAGAATATCAAAAATCTTACAACTCTAAGTAGGTGTAAGATCCTTTTCACTTTTAAGGAGTAAATGTGATACCCCTATTCTTTATAAGAGAGATATTCACAAATATAAATATAAGGTGCCCTCCAAATACACTTACCAAAGTTGTCCAAGTGCTTCACAAGACCTCACTCAAGAAGATGAAGGTACGAGTGTAGGTGCTAGTACACTAGTCAGGGTGAACTTGAGTGAGGTGTGAAAGTGATTATGATTAATCCAAGACATGTGAAATTCCGAGTCAGGACACTCTGATTTCAGGCCAGGGTGAACCAGCAGCTCCTATACTCGTACTTTCACCTTCTTGAGTGAGGGTTTCTTAGAGGCAATAATAAACCTGTGAAAATGTTAAATTTGGACTCAGAACCATTGAATTGGTCTAAAGATGATATCTATCTATCTATCTATGAAGGAAGTTAGTTTGTTTTGTTTTGTTCTTGAACATTGAGCGATGTTTTCACTGAAAATTAAATTAAATTAAATTAAATTGCAGCTGAAAATTTGGAGGAATTGGAATGTGCCTTTGATGTGTTTGGAAAAAAAAATTCTTGATGAGCAAAGATTTAATGGAATTTATTTGGTGAGATTTGGATTCAGAATGTGGGAGATATTGATTTTTAAAGTGATTTCTGCTGCTGAAAATTTCAATATAAATTCCGAAAAAACCAGGTTTTGGAAGGAAAAAATCAGTTGAGGACGTGGTAACACTTGGGCCAACGGGAACAGGCCACACACTAATGTTCATAATGGTTAGAAGCAACCCCAAAAGAATTTGAAGATTTTTTAGTTTTACAAAGGTATTATTAGTGTAAGTGCTAGTTCACCCAAGGCTCCAAATTAGACTTAGGATGGGATCGATATTTATTAGAAAAATACTACTAGGGTTGTGTTGATGCATGTGGATGGTTAACACAACATAGTTAACCACCATGGTTAGCTATGGGACACACATACAATGAAAAATTGTCTTCTTCATCCATACAACATCCATCCATCTTGCATGGTGCCACTAGTGGTTCACTCCAGCCAGAAAACATTGGGTTTCAGTCTTTGCCCATCACCTAATCAAATTCAACTCAGCAAAAACCCCTTTTAAAACAATGTCAGTCACCACCACCAGAAGACATGTTTCATGTATGATCAAAAAACCCATCTGCAGAAGATTTAATAATTGTTCATAACTCAGTAAATTATCAGAATAAAAAAAAAAAAATTATACTTAGAAAAAAAAAAAATTAATTTAATTTAATTAATTTAATTAGTTTTATGATTTTGAAACTGCAGATTTAAAAACTTTTTTTTTTTTGGGCTTTTTGACAATTGTAAAGTCTGTAGTTCTGAGTGAGTCCTGACATTGAAATTGGTGGCCAACAATTTGTTTCCAGTTCTGAACACTACACTACTGGATGTGCTTTTTTTTTTAACTTACAAAACATCAGCTTTTCTTTTTCATTTTTGGTTTGTGCTTGGCTACCATCAAAATTCATTACTGGCAAAAAAATCCTCTTGTAGATATTATTTTGAAAAATAATTGCAGATTTTTTAGGGCATACCTGGCTATAGGCTACCCTTGCCATTTCTAGGGCAGACATATTAGGGCATCTGAAATTTTATTTTTTTAATTTTAAATTAATTTTTAATTTTTCTTTTTTTTTTTGGGTTTTGTCTTCCCCAAAATACATTCTGGGCAGACAGACAGACAGACACAGAGACTGCATCATTTTGGTTGCTTGTTGCAGCAAGCAGTTCAGATTTTGTATGTAGGAGTCTTCTTTCAGAGGCCCATAATGGTGGGTCAAGGAAATGGGTATAATTTGACCATGATGATGAATTAAAAAATAATTTAATTTAGACCTATATATTAAATATAGTTTAATTTAATATATGTCTATATAATTATATAAATATAATATATAATTATATATTATATAGACATATATATTACATATATGTGTGTGTGTGTGTAAAGTTTTTGGGTATATTATGCCATGCACCTGGCTCATCAAGTACCTACTTGGTGGGATGTCCAGGTTTGTCCAGGCCAATTAATTTCCTTTTGTCAGCTCTTGATGAGCAAATAGTTCCATCAATCCCAATGAGAGATGCCTATTCTTTCCATTATCAATTCATGCAACTAACCAACTTTGAAGAACTCCTTTTTTCACTTCTTTTTCCTTGTCTTTACTCATCCATCTTTCATGCAAAATGGAATGGTATAAGTAAAGTAGTAGTAGTAGTAGTAGGCAAATAATCTTTGAGATTATTAGGCCTACTCCTTAAGAGAGGGAGGGATCTTTAGGTGTAGGGATCCTCACTCTCCTATACCTAGTGACCCTATGTAAGCTTAGGCCTTGAGAATAGGCCTACTCCTTAAGAGGGGGAGGGATCTTTAGGTGTAGGAATCCTCACTCTCCTATGCGTAGTGACCTATGTAAGCTTAGGCCTTGAGAATAGGCCTACTCCTTAAGAGAGGGAGGGATCTTTAGGCAGTACAAATCCTTGCTCTCCTATGCCTAGTGACCTATGTAAAGCTTAGGCTTTGAGAATAGGCCTACTCCTTAAGAGAGGGAGGGATCTTTAGGTGTACACATCCTTGCTCTCCTATGCCGAGTGACCTATATAAGCTTAGGCCTTGAGAATAGGCCTACTCCTTAAGAGAGGGAAGGATCTTTAGGTGTACGAATCCTTGCTCTCCGATAGGCCTAGTGACCTATGTAAGCTTAGGTTCATAATAGTATTTCCCTCATGGTTTATGATGAGTAAAGCTCATGATGAGAGCCATTTCCAAAATGTGACACTGGACTCAACCTCACCTAGGCCCCTTACTTTGATAATGTCCGCACCCTAGTTAGTAGGGCTTATACATATAACACTTCAAGTGGCCACATTTGTTGAATAAATAAGAAAGAGGTGTGGAAGAAAAATGCTCCTACTATTGTTATATTACCTATTGTGTAATAAGAGAAAGAAAGTGTAGGATAAAGCCCCCTAGGGTTGGGGCATTCCCAATATAAAGGGGGCCTATGGTGAGGTAAGAGACAAGTCCAACCTTTCATTTTGGGAATATCCCCCACCCATGGGCTTCAACTAAACCCTAAACCCATGGGCTTCAACTATTGTAAAACATGAAGCTAACATTATCATGAGATTCTTTTTCTCTATACACACACACACACACACACACACACACACATATGTAATGCCCACTTTGGAAAGTGGGTTCTCCAATCCATTTCTTTTCTTTGTAGTAAAGGAAATTTTGAGGATTGTGTGAATTCCAAGACTAGTTTTGAACACGGGTTGATTAACATTGAAGTTTTCTAGTTTGGATCTTGTGTGTCCCATTGTGGTTATGGCACAATAGCCGAATGAGTTATTAGATGCATACGACAATGAAACTCTTGGTGTAAAATCAAAGAACTCTAGGTGTAAGGGGTGGTTTTATTTGAAATTGCAAAACCTATTTAAGACATCAGTTCTCCTTGTAACTTTACCAAAGGGTAAATCATTGTGCCAATTTGATTTATGTCAATATAATGTTTCATGATTGTAAATTTGAACATTTGCTTTTTACTTTTGCATTCAAATGCCAATGTAGTTGCCCCATTGTGTCAAATTGAATTACTTTAATTTTTGAACTTAGACTAGAATGCAAATGAAGGGAATTAAAAGAGAGTTTCTTTTCTTTTGGAATATCACATTTGTGATGAACCATACAACAACCTTATTCAAATGCGATTGTAACGAAAGATCAAAAGTTCCAATGATGATGACATCCATTTCAATGATCAAAACCTTGTATTCCACACTTGAGGTTTAATTTGTAGTTGCATATTGCCAATTGAATTTGTATGCACACACCATTGGGTGGTCACCCATCCCAAGAATAATGTTTTTGCTAGGGGGTTACTTAAGTTTGGAGTTCATGTGAGATGATGCATTGCCTTGAGGACAATTGAGTACCGCGACAAGGGGAGAGAGAGAGTCAAGGGGCTTCCAAACTATTGAAGGGAAGCTAAAACATACAAATCACTATTACATAACCGTCAAGCTCACCCAACCATTATCATGGTCACAATAGGTAGAGAGACATTTACTGAAGAAATCATGGGTTCCAAATTGAACTATGATGGTGTTGTTACTTTTGAAGATTTTGACTCAATTGGTTGAACTTATTAAATCATGGGTTCCAAATTGAACTATGATGGTGTTGTTTCTTTTGAAGATTTTGATTCAATTGATTGAACTTTGCGGACTTTTCAACATTGTTTGGGATCATTTGCTCATAGTTCAAACTGAAAGTCTCATGTAGACACACACACACACTTGGGCTTTTATGTTAGCTCCTGACACCATGTTCTTCTTGCATTGGATCTCAACAAAATCAAGAAGCTAAGGGGGTGGACTCCAAAGGGGGGGGGGGGGGGGGGGGGAAGGGCTCCTTGGCCCATGGTGGAGGGGGGGGGGGGGAGAAAAAAAAACACCAAAAC
>Ga0116231_10005614_pt1 | contig 24594 bp, 12 predicted proteins | sample S1TSphgellanicum_2_FD_89695 | JGI IMG/M metagenome (GOLD analysis project Ga0116231, IMG submission 89695) | Host-associated microbial communities from peat moss isolated from Minnesota, USA - S1T2_Fd - Sphagnum magellanicum MG | ecosystem: Host-associated > Plants > Peat moss > Unclassified...
CCAAGGTTTGAGTTTGACCCTAAAATTTGAATTATTCAGTATAACAAGTTTTTTTGGGTGAAAAATTCAACAAAATTAAAGATAATATAATTTGTGTTATATTATAGAGAGCCAAGGTTTGAGCTTGATGCTAAAATTTGGATTATTCAGTATAATAAGTTTTTTTTTGGAAAAATTCAACAAAATTAAAGATAATATAATTTGTGTTATATTATAGAGAGCCAAGGTTTGAGTTTGATGCTAAAATTTGGATTATTCAGTATGATAAGTTTTTTTTGGAAAAATTCAACAAAATTAAAGATAATTTAATTTTTGTTATATCATAGAGAGCCAAGGTTTGAGTTTGACCCTAAAATTTGAATTATTCAGTATAATAAGTTTTTTTTGGGGAAAAATTCAACAAAATTAAAGATAATTTAATTTGTGTTATATTATAGAGAGCCAAGGTTTGAGTTTGACCGTAAAATTTGAATTATTCAGCATAATAAGGGGTTTTTTTGAAAATTTTGACAAAATTAAAAATAATTTAATTTGTGGCCAAACCGCCAAGGTACTATAGTATCCTTGAGCAGTTTTCTGTATGCACAAGACTCGCACGAAAACTAGGTGAAATTAGGTGCAATGTTTTTATAAGGGAATTTTTGTTTGTAATCAAAGTGGCAATCATCCTTTGGAAGATTTAGCCAAATATGGCTATAAACCAGATACTAAGTACAAGTTTTTAATCATCCTTTTTATATTTTTGGCTGCACACCATAAACCAAATATAGAAATCTGACAATTTTAAAAGAGTTTTTCCCCTCACTCCTAGTGATTAAAAACCTCCCAAATCATTTCATTTTTGAATTTTGAATTATTTCATTTTTTGCCAAAAAGATCGCCAATTTTTTTTCTTTTTTAAAGCCCAATCAAATGTGCCTAGTTACCTTTAAATGTAGGCTATAGCCCCCACAGTGGTAGCACCAAGGGGTGTACGAGCATGCTATCATGTAGGTTTAGGGTTAGGTGTATCTATCTATGAAGGAAGGTAGTTTGTTTGTTTTGTTTTGTTTGTACTTATGAGATCCACTGAACCGGGGATATGCTTCACATTGCATTCTTGGTCTCTTTGGAAGGCTCTCGAGGAGGGAGGGGTTCAGCTTGGTTCCATGACATTTGGGGACTTCCAGTGCAAAAAGTTCTTGAATATTGAATGAATTCTTCACTGAAAATTAAATTAAATCGTAGCTGAAAATTTTGGAGGAATTGGAATGTGCCTTTGATGAATTCTTCACTGAAAATTAAATTAAATCGTAGCTGAAAATTTCGGAGGAATTGGAATGTGCCTTTTGATGTTGTTGGAAAGATCTTGATGAGCAGGATTTAATGGATTTATTTGGTAAGATTTGGATTCAGAATGTGGCAGATATTGATTTTTAAGTGATTTCTGCCACTGAAAAAAATTCAAATAAATTCCCAAAAAACCAGGTTTTGGAAGGAAAAATCAGTTGAGGACGTGGTAACACTTGGGGCAAAATCCCTCAGCCATAAATTTTTTTAAATTCCAAAATATCAACTTTGCAGAAAGCCAGTGCAATCCTGCAAGCTCTACAATTTTCCTGAAACCATAGCAACATCAAAAAATAACAAAGAGAGGGAGGGAGGGAGGATGCAAAGAAAGTTGCGAAAGAAGTAAATCACATTCTTGGGCTAGTGACCATAAACACAACTAACCTAACAATCCAGAGACAGAACCTACATCTAGAATCAGACTGACCCATCATATACAGCATTCATCAAGCGCATGGCAAACCTTTAAAAAAAAACACTTAGTTTGCAAACAGAATGGTGTTTTTTTTGACAACAGAAATGGGGTTTTCCGGCAGCGCAGCAATTTATATAAGGAAACTGTTTGCCAATAAGAAATAGCATTACATTGCATGCTATGTGAAGTATGAAAGCCTAGGTGTCCTTGGCTTTGGGCAACAACCAGGCTTTTACTACTCCACAAAGAATGATCAATTTTTTAAGTTCAACAAATTTCACACTGGATTACAAACAGATTGCAATCCAGAATGATATCAAATTTCTTCAGAACAGCAGCCGCTGTGGCAACCTCTGCCCTCTAAAACACACACAGACAGACACACACATTAAATGCACACACACAAACAAAGCTTTCAAGGAACTTCAGACTTTGAAAAACCTTGAAAAACTGAATGTGAGGGTGAAATGCCTATTACTATTAACTACACCCTTGTCCTACTACCACTGGAGGTCAGAATGCACTTTGAGAAATGTGGCTGTCATCTGCCTCTGACAATGACAAGAAAGTCAGAAGGAACAATCTGAAGCCCACTCTGGATTGCAAGCTTGACGTGACAAAGGGGGTCTATTTTTACTAGAGCAGAGAAATTAGGTGTTGAAAGCTTGAAATGAGGACTTTCACCAGTTCGTGAATATGGGAGGTGAAGATCATGAATAGGTAGCAAAAGAATTTCAAAGATTTACATATGTGGGCACCTTCACGGGAAAGCTTTGAATGCAATCTACCCATGGACTGATGCTTGGGGGCTTCACGGTTCGCAGAGCTTGCCACACAGCACTGTTGCACTTGAATCCAGAACCGAAAGCTATCTGCCACACTCTGTCACCCTGCTTCACTCTACCCTTGGCCTCTGTATAAGCAAGTTCATACCAAGGGGAGCTGCTGGAAGTGTTGCCAAATCTGTACAGTGTCATTCGTGAAGGTTCCATGTGCCATTCAGAGAGTTGCAAGTTTTTCTCAACCTCGTCTAGCACAGCTCTGCCTCCTGCATGGATGCAGAAATGGTTGAATGCAAGCTTGAAATCGGGGATGTAAGGCTTTATCTTCATGTTGAAAACTTTGCGACCAATCAGAGTTGCAAAGAAGAGTATCTGCTCCGAGAGTGGAAGCACAAGAGGACCAAGAGTGGTAATGTTTGCTTTCAGTGCATCACCAGCTACCCCCATGAGATCTCTTGACAGTGAGACTCCAAGCCTGCGGTTCTCATCTTCCTCTTGGAACACGCAACTGTAGCATTTTTCATCAGCTCCCTTGTGTGTTCTGACAACATGCACAAGCTCATATTTTGCCCTCCTTCTCTCCTTCCTTTTGTTTGAAAGAAGCATGGCAGCTCCACCCATCCGGAAAATGCAGTTGGATACAAGCTTCGAGCGATCATTGCCCAGGTACCAGTTCAAGGTGATGTTTTCCATGGAAACCACGATCGCATATGAGTTTCGATACACTTGGAGTAAATCCTTGGCAAGATTGATGGCAATGACACCCGCACTGCATCCCATGCCACCAAGATTGAGGCTCACAATATTACCGCGCATCTTGTAGTGGTTGACAATCATGCTGGAGAGAGATGGTGTGGGACTAAACAAGCTGCAATTCACCACCAAGATGCCAATATCCTTTGGTTTCAGACCAGATTTGAGAAACAACTCATCTAAGGCACCAAACATCACCATTTCTGCTTCCAATCGAGCTTCCTTCATGCAAGGATTGGGAGGCTGGCTTTGGATGGCTGGAGGAAGGTAAGTTTCATCTCCTAATCCGGATCGTTCCAGAATCTTTCTCTGGAATTCCACACTTTTCTCATCAAAGACACCTGCTCGCCGAGTAGTGTCCATGAATTTCTCCATTGACATTTTTCTCTCATCCTCCGGCTTGTAGCAAGAGAAATCCACCAGGTACACAGGCTGTGGCCTGGACATAAAGTAGAGGGTTCCGACAAACACCAATGCCCCTGAACACACTAAGATGCTAACAAGATTGAACTGCAAAAGCTCCCATAGCTGAGAAACGTCCTCTTGGCCGAGTCTTCCGATCTCAGCGGCGATGGCTAGCATCAAAGGGATCATGAGAAGAAACAAACCATGCGAGATGACATAGTGATACCCCAGCTTCACGTACTTCAGATTGACGGACTGCAGAAAGTCGGGCATGATTTTGATCTTCACTGTAGGGCTGCTGTTCCCATTGCTGTTGTAACCAGTGACCCCGCCCACATTCTCGCTCTTAGGCGCCATCTCTACGAAAGTTGTAATACGGTGGTCGTTCCTTCTCCTCCTCTTCCGACGGTGGGTGGGTTTTTTGTTTGTCAACACTACATCCGAAGCTCAGAGGAAGAGGGATGATCTTAGTCTTGCGGGGGTCAAATCAATTCTACTCCAAAAGACAGCGTTTCACCATCACAGATAAGCGGAAAAATCTCTGCTAGTTCTCTCGCAAGACTTGGAGATCATAAGAACTGTGTGTTCAACGAGGTCCTCATGGAGCTCATCAACCAGATCATGGCTCCATGCAGCCAGCCAGTGGCGAAGTGAAGAAGCAGCCTTCAACCTGAACATCAGCTGTCGACAGTCTGTTAGCATCGATTCGCAGAGCATCCAATGGAGCGCGAGCGAGCGAGCGGGGGAAAAAATGAGTGAGGCAATCCAGAACCGATGACAAGCTTGATGAGCAGCAGAGGGGAAAAAAACAGAACGCGGCACATGGGCGTGTGTGTATATATATATTGTAAAGTCTAGACTATTCTGTAAACAAATGCATGCGCGGGATACAGGCGGAGCTAGTTGCTCAGCGGCATTCAAGAGGATGGCAGCAACATGCATGCAGGACGGATACTGCAAGCTGGTCGATCAGGCGATCACAATCGGCAGTGCGCCGCCACATGACAAAGCGATAAACAAAGTTTTCAAGAAAGCTGCATTCAACAGCATACTGGCAGACAGAGGAATTAAAATCCGGAAGAGACTTACAATCCGCAGCGCTGAAGAAGAAGAAGGGGACACTGCAGCTGCTCCTGCGATAATAGATCACGTACAACCAGCTGCTGATCGGATAAGGACAGCACTTGCTCACAAACATTTGCAACCAGCTCCTCCTCCACTGGAATCACATTGATTAACCGGAAGACTACGACGACGACAATTCCCAGAGTTGCTCACAGATCAACAACCTCCTCCTCTTTCGCAGTCCGCAACAACAGGCGCACCGCAAAAACATCAAATAACACAACACACAGCTTCTTATTGAGAAGCCCGAGACAGTGTCAGTCAGACTCTTGGAGTACTGAAAGCCGGAAATCCTCTCCCGACACAATACTGCAAGACAACAAAAAGAGCTCACACTTGGAGGAAACAAAAAGAGCTCACACGTGAAGGAAACAGATCCAAATCATGAAACGCGCTCCGCTCGTTGACTGAGGGAGAGAGAAAGAAAGAGAGGAAGACGCAAATCACACACAAACGCCTCAAGAGCAAGCAGAGCCAACTGAACCAAAAAGAGAAAAGAACCGATGTCATAGACAAAAAAAAAAACAGCAAGAACCAAGTGCACAAGAACACACGGAGCACAACAGCTTAAATGCAAGAAGAAGAAGAAGAAAAAGAGCTCTACAGATCGAGTTTCCTTGAAGAACGGGACACCAAAGATCCAGAATCCCACACAAAAAACTAGAGAGAGAAAAAGAGCGCGAGCAAGTAGAGAGAAGAGGAAGGAGCTACAGTGCACGGCGGCGCGCGTGGATGCCAACGAGTTGCGGCGATGGCGGAGGAAGCTTTGCTCTGTAGGCAAGCTTGCCTGGTCGAGGCGAAGAAGGGCAGGCAAGGCGGGCAGGAGGGCAGGGTGGCCGGGAAAATGGGCAGATGGGCAGGCAGTAAAAACGAGTGGAGTTTTTTTTTTGGGCCCGGGGGGGGTGGGGGTGCGGAGCAATAAGTAGACCATGTGCAAGTTTTATTTTGGGCGGTGAGTTATTGCCCTTCTTTTGAGGCTGCAAAAAAAAGAAGGATACGACTATTAATTTATTTGATGAAATATTTGGTGAGTTTCTCAACTTCTCAATACCATTTTTTTTCCAAATTTCTTGCCAAATTTTTTGCAAGGAAAATTTCCCCCTAATACCCCCCCCCCCCCCGCCCCCCCCACCAAATAATAATAAAGCCTCATTACCCTCACCTCCCCTCCCCTCCCCTCCCCTCCCACACTCAAATAATTCAATTTTTTTAAAAAAAAATTCTAGAATTATGGTCTTTACTTACTTAGTGGCTAGCTATTTCTATATAATTTTTTTTCTATAAATGGTGGGGGAAGTTCCTTGTGCATTTTGTGATCCACCATAGTGCATTTAAAAGAAAGAGGGGTTAAGATTTTGTTCATAATTATTTCCTGACAAATAGACAAAAATAGTCAAGGATTCCTTCATTATTTTAAAGGGTCTTCAATTTATTGCCCATCTACCTACTAATTACTAGCTAGTCCAAGTGTATTTTATTTTATTTTTTATTTTTTATTTATTTTTGGTTTCACATTGGCAGGAGGAGTAACCTAGCCTAGCCTAGCCTAGTCTAGCCTGGAGGAAGAGGAGCAACAAGAAGAACTTACAAAGGAGCAACAGCAACAGATGAGTCTTGTTTTTTTGTACTTCAATTGTTTAGGTAGGAGACTCATTGAAGAAACTAATTTATTATAAATATTTATTTATTTATTTATTGTAAATATTTACTTAAAGAGCCTCTAAACCCATTAAGTTTTTACAATCATTTTTATTATAAAAAAAAATCCTCTAATGGATGGAGAAGGGCTACCTATTCAAAGTCTTAGTTTAAATATGCAGGTTTAAAGTATTGTCATCCATGAATTGGATTATAAATCCACTCACTCATCCATGAATTGGATTGTAAATCCAAGCCCTTTTGATTCAGAGTCTACAATTTACATTAAAAACGTATCTTTAAGGCCAACAAAAGAAGAATTACGGAAACTCAAATAATTCACCATCCAAAAATACATAATCTTCAAAAAAATCCTCTAAAAAGAAACCCAATTCCTTCAAGATATTATACCTCTATATAACTCAAGTTTCCAACACAAACCAAAATTATCATCTTTAAAAAAAAATCCTCCTATAGAAATAGACCTATTATTATTATTATTATTATTATTATCTAGGGTCCAAAATCCCTCAAGCTACTATACTCTATATTGAATCTAAACACAATGAATGTCCTTGCCTTGCTAGGCAAAGCCAACAAATGGGCAATTGTGAATTTGGGTTGTTCAACAAGTTAACCCAAAACTTGATGAGCCTTGTGTGATCCCATTAGGTGTTTCTTTGTAGCTTGAATTCAGGGACACTCTACCTGCTACATACTACTCTAGTCTCCACCTACTTCACCTCCACCCCCTCCTTGCTAGTGCTCTCCTCCTACAAGGAAGTGGTGTGACTTCATAAAGGGATTCATTTGTAGAGAGACCTAAATGGTTCCTTAGTTTTGTTATGAGTTATGATGACCCTTTGCAGTCCTTGAGCCATATTACTTTTAAAAACACTCGCACCCACAAAATATTCTATTTTCTAAAATTCTCCATGGCATTTTTTTTTTTTTCAAAAACTTTCAAAAAAATCTCGTGATTTCCATTGGGTATTGCAAATGCTTCCAAATGAAGAGTGTTGTTGTCGTGTTTCTCATCCATAACTAACTTTGGGATTAATGAAAGTCATAAAATGTTTCAAAATGAAGAGTGTTTGTTAGGTTTCTCATCCGTAACCATCTTGAGGCTTGATGAATGTCGTAAAATGTTTCAAAATGAAGAGTGTTGTTAGGTTTCTCATCCATAACTTGGGTGTTGAAAAAAACCTTAAATGTTTCAAAGTGAAGAGTATTGTCATGTTTTCTCATCCAAATATTAGCACCCAAGGTTAAGTTGCCTACCAACCTTTCAAAGGCAACAATTACATAGTTGCCACATGTCCCACCAAAGGAATGAAGGTCTCAATATATTCATCCAACAAGGATTAGGATGAAGATTAGTTTTATTCATGATCATCTGGACTTCGCTTCGTGGCAAGCTTCGTGTGTAGGTTTTGTGCATGCTTTTAAAGTAACATTTGTTTGGTCAACAATGCTTATACTTGAAGCATTGTAATGTTTGTCATGTCATTTTTATGTCAATCAACATTGAGTTCCTCTCCATGAATATGATTTTGTAGAAAAAACTTTCCCACCTTCTCACCAATAGTCACAACCTTGAATAACCAAATGCATTAATAAATAATTGAAGCTTCACCATAATATAGGTGCATATTGTTATTGTCACTTTTTTTTAAAAATCATGTTATTGACCAAATAGTGTTGTTATCATTTTGTATGAGATTTCTAGTGCTATAGGAATACCATTGAATGTGTCACATTCAATAGGAATTTTTCTCTCTATTAACCCAAGTTTCAAAAATGTTTGTAATTTTTTTTGTGTTTTCACGTTGTTGAAACATTATCACAATTTGTTTGTGACATGTTCTAGAATATCTAGATTTTCTATCTCACATTCTTAAGCAATAGAACTATATAACATTAATATTTAAATGATTTTGAAGATTACTAATTGAAATTTACTTTTGCTATAAATTTGAACAAAGTTTTCAATGAAATTGTGCCATTAATCTTGCCCACACTATAAGCTAACACCTTTACATACTAAACAAGTTTCCCAAACAATAATGTTTTAGTGTGATATGAAACACCAACAAGAGTTGATTTCATGCAACACACAAAGAAGATGAAGGTTTATACATTATGAACAATAATGACTTTCTTCAATAACTATGTAAATTAGTGATTACTTCTAAGCAATAAAAGTACATGTCAAGATTCACAATCATTCCTATGTTCTTCAACTCTCCTCTGTGAACAACTAATTTTGTTATTAATTTGTATCAAATTTTTGATGTTATAAAGGTGCCAATAATAATGTACATGATCCCCACTAAACTTTTTGGATAATTATTAACCCAAATTCTCAAAACAAATTTTCTTTCAATGTTTCAATGTTATAAGAATACTCAAGATAATTTTGTTCTTGCAACACATGAAAAGGGTGTGAAAACATTTGATATCTTATGACCAACATTCACCTTTTTTAAATACACATGTTGATGTAGGAAAAGAAATAATAGAAGTTTACTCAAGGAACTATTGGCTCAAGATTTGCCCATAATTATATTGCATATGAATGTTCTAACCATTTTCTTATTAATGATGGTCAATTTTATATTCAATTTGAGCATACCACAAATGTTTAAATTTTTATGTTATTTGTAAATATGAATAGGAGTTTGAGTTTAATGATTTAAAACCTATTATTCACATTACATCACAAAAGTATGGAAATGTCAATAAAATCATTCAATCATAATTGAATAAAAAACTGTAAAAAGAGATGTAAAGCTCCCAAAAAAAAGGGTTGCAAAATGAAGTTCATTATAAAGACATTAAGTTTGTGCAAATATTTATCAACCCCTATGTTTAAGCAAATGAAAATATTACATTTCAAGCGAAGACTAATGATATGGTGCATCACATGAAAAGGGTGAGTTATCAAGGCTCAAACTTTTAATGTGTCAAATTGTGAAAGACATAATTGAATGTTAACAATGTCATGGATGGCATATTGGAGCCGAATAGGGATTTATTCCTTACTAAGCAAGACATTAGATTCTTGTCAAGTAAAGTAAACTATAACACATGCCAACACCACAAGAATGGTGTGAGGAGCGTGCACCATTGAAAGTATGTGCCTAATATTGATAATTGGGAAAGGAATTCAAAGATGACTTGAGGGGCCAAAATAGGACATTCACTTTCTATATCTTAACACCTTGGCAAAAGGAGAGGAGGATTTCTAATGGGCACCAAAATGATGTTGTAATTGATGTGACCTTTAGGATCAATGCAAAAATACACGATGGTGTTTCATGAATGGCATAATCACATTTTTATAATCCATGATTTCATTCATTCAAACCCATGTTGGCTATCCAATACTTTCATTGTTGATTATGCTTGAAAGGAGTTTAACAACATCAAATAATTAAATGATCCAAAAGCATTTTGTACATCATGTTTTCCAATGTTTCAATGCCTTTCTTTATGTATTTTTGTTTAAAAGTTTTGTCTCTCTTTTGCCAAAATAAAGGAGGACCTAATTGGATTTCATCATCTGAGACTCTTTTCTTTCCTCCAACAATAAATGGCTAATCTTTGTCATATTTTATTTATTATGGTGTGTGAAAAGATGATGGCAAAAACAAACATGCATCAAAATTTGAAAATTGTGGGGAATTGCATACACATGTGTTAAAAAAGATGAGATCGTTATTACATCTTCAAATTACACTTCAAATTACTTCAATCACTTTATACATAACAATTTGCATTTTTTAACATAAAATAAGAACACAATCAAAACAAATTTGCATGGGAATAAATTAAATTAAATGCATAAAATAGGAATAGATATTTCACATGAATCATTTGCCTATGTTTATTCTTTTTGAAACTTTAAATTCAAAATATTTAATATTTTAAACTATTTTTTTAATTTCCCAAATATTTATACAAGTTTGCTTGAAAATCACATATTTCTATTCACAAGGTACAAACATGTTATAGATCCAAGTGAAACATAGTCTTTGCCTAAAGGCATGGCTTAATAAAGATCTTCAGACACCAAATAAAATAAAATTTAATGAAAAAAAACAGATGAATATCAACCATCACAATTTAGTGACTTCAATCAAATTAGGTTGTCATTTCAAACATGGATATAATGAAATAAACTTTCAAGTTTGAAATGACATGAAATGATATTTTGTCAATTAATGTAAGATGTTAAAATATCACATTGTCTAAACAACACGTCCAATGGATATTAAAATAAATCATACTATTCTCATTACATGAATAGGTGTTTCTTCAAACCTTTATGCACAATCTCCATTCACTACAAGGAAGAGATCTTGAGATAGGCAAGTCCCTCAAATCTCAAAGTTCATTCTTGTTGGATGGTATGTTGAATTCATGTGCAATGTCAAGGAGTTTTTGAGTCTAATGTGTTTATCTTATGGTAAGTTCCCCAAAATGATGCGTCAAGAAAAGTTTCAAGCTTGAAATGAATGTTGATGTGCATTACTAGATCAACACCCAACATTATCACAACCAACAAAGTCACACACATGAAAACATGCACACAAATGTAAAAATGTGAGCAATTGACACTAATTGCTTTGTTTTCATTGTGTTTGGGTTTGAATTCTTGTAAGCTTTGGTAGTTAGTTTGAGTTTGTAACTCCAAAGATGAAAATCTAGAAACACAAAATGGAGATAAACCTCCCAAAATCACAAAAAAAAAAATTAAAATGATGATCAACATTGAATTGGGTTCCACCAACACATCCTACACAAAATTAGTTTATGTAGTGAATATTAGACAATTATGCCATTTGAGCCTATTTTTGAAAGTTTGGGATCAAAGGACTTTTTAGAATAATAATTAACATTAATATGGTATTACCTTTTGAGCATACCAACTAGGACTTGGTGTTAATCTTTTACCTAAACATGATAACATGCAAGGATGTATTGGTATCAAGGAAAACTTGAAATTGTAATATACGTATGGTACTAGTTAACCCATGTGCCCTTGGCCCACGTATATTTAACCTCTTGCAAGGTCACCCATCCCAATACTATTTCAATTCAAGTGGGCTTAACTTGAAATTTTTAGAAAATTCAACCGTGTAATATTTAAATTAAATTTCAAAAAGAAAAAGAAAAATCCTTGTAAGTTCAATAACTTTTGTTTCGTTGGTGTGAAAAGTACAAAACAATAAACATGCACATAGTGTTGTTGAAGGCTTCCCATAATACCAATAAAAAGAGCAAAGGTTTCCAAAGGTTTGGGAGGGTTACAACATGATCACATCCAAATAAACAAAATCAAGAAGCAAAACCACACACACACATACACATATATAGGTATTGGGGGTATATGAGAGAAATGTTTTCATCCTTTTTTTTTATAAATAAAAAAGTCATCATTAGGGTTTCATCCAAACCTCATCCAAATGTATCATGAACTTATTTATAATCCAGAGCCACAATCTCCTGTTCCATGTGGTTGGCTATTTATTTGATGTACCTTATTGAAATTGAAGATTCTCTCAGGAATTAAAAAAGACAAAAAAAAATTGGCCTGTATTTATTTGCTGGTTGGGTTAAGTATTCCTTACATAAGGAATGATGGTTTTCTGGTTGGCTTTCAAAGCCATTTGCAGCAACAACAGAATAATAACAAAATCTGCTCAACTTCATTTTGTCATTACCCACTACCAGTTTTGCCAACCATTTATTTATTTATTGATTTATTTAATTATTTAGCTGGCTTTCATAAATAAAGGCCATGTTCAGCTTGGGTGGGGGGGGATTTTGTCAGAGGAAAAAATAATAATAATCTGTGAAAAAATAATCCAGTTCTCGTCTTTCAGAAAATAATGGGTTTACATCTGGCCCTTTTTTCTGCTTCTTTTTGTTCCTCTTACAAAAAAGCTACACAAATGGACAGAAATGTTTCTTTTGGTTCTTTCTGCCTTACCTGCCACACACAGACACACCTGACCTAACCAATTTGTTTCAAAATCCACACTTGCCCCATTGTGCAAATCATTCTGTTTTGGAATGTGCTGGTTACAAGCCATTTTGTTATGGAATGTGGTGGGTACAAGCCATTCTGTTATGGAATGTGCTGGGTACAAGCCATTCTGGTATGGAATGTGCTGGGTACAAGCCATTCTGTTATGGAATGTGCTTGGGAGCAGGTGGTTTTCATGGAGTACTTGTTTGGTAACTGAAATTAAGATCATGTACTCGATCGATGGTCATGGGGAATATGAGTATTTTTTTTTTGCTTTTGACAAGTTTGTGATGTTAGCCGACTTAAAAGTTAAGGTGATCGTCTTTAAGAAGATGCGGCAAAATTCCAATGACGAGGAGGAATCGGAACTGGTGGTACATGGGGGATTTTTTTTTTTTTTGGAACCCCTTCTTCGTATGGTTGTCCATGGACCATTCCCAAAGACAATTTCAAAAAATAACTACCTTATTTTCAAGCCTAATTATTTCAATTTTTTTCTTAATTATTACTTCTTTTTCTTATTAATTTTCTTAATAACTATCTCCCACTTTTTTTTAATAACTACCTCCATTTTATAACTATCTCGCTCTTTTTCCTTCTCCATCAATATAGATATGAAAAAACAAATTAACAGGCTTCTTTTCATGTCCTCGAAATGTATATTAATTTTTAATTAAATTTGACATTGACATAAATAATGATGAATTATTGAAAACCTATATGAAAATATTTATTTATTTATTTATTTATTTTTTATTATTATTATTTAAAGTTGATTATCACTGGTAGTGTGCAACATCACAAAGCTCAAATTTCAACAATTGGAACCAATATATGGGGGATTTTTTGGAGTCCTTTGTATGGTTGTTTGTGGACCATTGCAAAGACAATTTCAAAAATAACTATCTCATTTACAAAGTCTAATTATTTCATTTCTTTCTTAATAATTACTTCCTTTTCTTATTAACTTTCTAAAAATAAGTTAATATTTTTGACTTATATCTCTCACCTTTTCTAATAACTACCTCCATTTTATAATTACCTCACTCTTTTTCCTTATCCATCAACATAGACTCCACACCCTAAACCCTTCACAACTCTCAAAGAATAGGCATAATATCCCTCCTACACCTACTTGTGGGCACTTGTAAGCTTGAGATCCCTCTCTCTTAAAGACTACACATAAGATCCCTCCCTTTCGCTTAATATGTTTTTTTGTGCTTAATATGGTCACTAAGAGGCCTTACTCAAAACGGTGAAGGTACAAATGAGGGTGATGGTGAACCAGCACCCACACTCGTACATTCACCTTCTTGAATGAAGTCCTTCTAGTGACCGTATGTATTCAATCAAATCACGAAATGTTATATTTTGACTCAAAGACCTTGATGTACTCTTATGGTGCATTCACACTTGATGTTAAGTCAGTGTTAAATGAAAATCTAGGTGGCATCCTAGGTGGCATCCAATGTTAAATGGGCCATTAGTAGCTCAATGGTAAGTGAATGTTAGCTTAACATATAATTTTTTCATGGCAACTAGGTTTAAGTCCTAAATGGCTAGCATAGTGTTAGGGGGATTCAACCCCCAGAGTCCTTAACACCAAGTGTGAATGTACCTTTAGGATGGGATATTTAAGTGTGAATTCGTTACTCAACTAAATTTTTGTTTTCAAAATCAATTTTTAAAAAATTTAAGTGACTTTCTAATGACCAAAAAAAGAAAAATTATTTCAATATTTCGCTGAAATTTCATTCCAAAATTTTTTTAAAAAAAAAAAATTATTGAATTTTCAATGTTAAAAATTGTTCAATATTCAATAACTTCTAGTGAAGGTTTATTAGCTACCAATTCAGCAGTTTCTGGGGCAGAATTGGCCGCCAGGGCTGATTCAGTTTGTTTTGTACCTACATATTCTATTTTCCAAACTACATATCACTTTAACAAATCCTGGGCACCCTCCTTTTCATCCACCTTTTTGTCCACTAGGATACACCAGCTACCTTGGCAACACATTTGCTTTCATTACACCTAGCGCTCTCTTATCATCCCAATTTTTCATCCTCTTAGGGTAAGGTAAGTTCTAGAAGGTTAGGGTTAGAGTTTAAACTGGTGTTGACTGCTTATCGAATTTTGACCCGGTTATCAAGCCAGTTATTAATAACCTATTGGTTGATTCTTGATTTTTGATAATTATTTAAATTGATAACCGCTTGGTATTGAATTCTCAAAAATCTAATAACTCGTCGGATGACCCAATATCATCCAAGTAGGTTATCAATCTTTAAGCAAAAATACAATTTTTTTTAACAGAAAAAATATTATTTATTTATTTTTTTTAAAAACCTTATGACCAACTAATAATTGACAGGATAACATGTGGTTATCAACTAGTTAGTTGATAATTAATAATTATTTTCCCATCTTTTTGATATCCTACCCAACAACCAATAAATTATTGATATTGATATTGATAAGTTGTGTGATCCCCAAAAAAAACTCACAAAAAAACCTACTTGGTTGCTATTAAGAAACAAAACAATAACCGAACAACATTGGTTTAAACCCCAAGAATAATAAGGTTAGGAAATCCAATTTGTTTGTATGGGTGAAAAACATTTGTGGGTTGGTCACTAATTAATCAATGTTAGACAATGAACAAAAACTACTACCTTAAACATTGTTCAAAAATCATTTTCAATTATTATTGTTTGAAAACATGACATTTTTAAAAAAAACTTGCTAATCCAACAAAACAAGCAATTATAGTATTTGAAATTGAGATTGTGAGAGGGAACTTTTTTTAACGGGATTATTTTCATTCATGGAGTCCTTAAATCTATCACTAAAATCAAATATCAAATGGGTCATGTGAAAGAAACAATATTTATGGGTGTCAAACTTATGTTTGTCTCAACAAAGATTAGCATTAATGCCATAAATGAAAATTAGCATGGATTGCTAAGTGTACACATGGTTGGCTTAGAACATTTGCTAATGAAATTAATGTTGATACAAAAAACAATTTTGAGGAGATTTTTTTTTTACAATAATATTGATCTCTTGGAATGTTTTTTCATATTTTATCCCTCATTACATGTTTTTTGACACAAGTAATAAAATAAGCAATTTGATGTGTGGAGCATCAAAGTTAAATGGAGGATGATCTCCTCTCATTGGTTCCTTTCAAATTAATGTTGATCATAATGAGTGATGATTTCAAAGATATAATATTTTTTTTAACACCAACTCCAAATTCAAACTTCTACTACCTTATTAGTGGGTGTCAAGCATGTGTTTATTTCAACATAGATTAACACTAATGGTATTAGCGGACATTAGCATTGATTGTAAGATGTAGTTGGCCTAGAATGTTTGTTAATGAAATTAGTGTTCATCTTTTAGGTGAACATTGATCTCTTGGAATGTTTTTTACATTTTACCTCTCATTACAATTTATTTGACATAAGCAATAAAGTAAGTGGTTGATGTGTAAAAAGGGTATCAAAGTTAAATGGAAGATGATCTCCTCTCATTGGTTCTATTTAATTTAATGTTGATCATAATAAGCAATGATTTCAAAGACATAAAAAAAAAATTGCACTCTATTATTGTCTTCGTTTCATGTAGTTATAGGTGTAATTGTGGTATACATATTTTAGGGAGGAAAAAAAAAGGTTGGGATACATTATTTTGTATACAACAATCAATAATTTAGTAAAACCTGTCATGATATAATCTTTCAACTCTCACCTTTCTCATGGTTAGTATTTGAAGCTTGTATAAATGAATAGGATGGTTTTTATCAATTCATAATAATTGGAGAAAGTCGATCTACAAGCCAATAATTCCATTTCCTCACACAACAATCATTAGATTGAAATTGATATATGACCATGAATGTCTTGAAGTGGTTTAATGTAGTCTAGATATGTTATCTTCTTTTTAATTATTGTTGTCACTTTTTTTTGCTTTTTTCTTTTGTTATCGACTTCCATCCCAAGGATTAAATGCCATCCTTTTTTCTCTTTCTTTCATGTTTTGATTACATATAAACACTATGAAATTTTTTTAACCATCATCATAAAGTGAATTCACACTACACACTAGATCATTGTTTTTGAAATTTGTTTAAAACCAATCAACGACATGGCAATACATTGGAAGCAAGAACTGTCTTTTCATCGCTAAGATTCAATCACTATTGAACATATAATCTTTTTCCCAAGCAAGAAGACTTTAAAGGACACAACTATTTCAAACATCACCTAAAAATAAAACAATATGAAAAGGATTCCATGTGGTTTGCTTGTTAAAACATGTTGGAGAAAAAGAGAGTTGAAGCTGAAAAGCTTTCCCCAAAATTGAACTAGAGGAGGAAAATCATATTAAAATAATAGTCACTGAAAAGTTTAATGATCCTAACATGGTTTGTTGCATTTTTTCTTCCTTGCAAAGTTTTGCTTTCTCCATCAAAATTTGTATCAATTTCTTTTGATCTCTTCCTTTTAGAATGTTTTTCATGATAGTTATGGAAGAAACATTGTCTTCGTTATGTCCCACAACAGAAAAATGCAAAAGTTTGCAAAAACATTTTTTTTTTTCCATCAAGAAATTTTAATCAATTCATGTTGATTTATTTCTTCCTAGAAAAGTCTTATTGACAACTATGGAAAAAATTATGTTGTTCATTACTTTTTTTTTTAATTACTATATTTTATAGTAAAAAATTAACCCAAAATGATAAGCATCAAAAATACCATTTGTCAATCTAAACAAGCTAATTTGGACCCACCATTGTGATTAGGGTGTATTTTTTATTACAAAAATAAAAGATTCTTTGAATAATCATTTTGATTAATAAACAATGGAACACTATATTAGTTGAATTTCTACTTTTTGGATTATTATATAAACTAATGTTTTAAAAGTAGGTAGATAATAAATAATTTAGGTAGGTCGTAAAAAGGCAAATAGGTAGGTGGTAAGCCTAACATAACCTAACCTAACTTACCTAACTTATTTAGATACCTTAATTTAACATACTTACCTTAGTTTGTTAGGCATGCACATAGATTACAAATTAAAAAAATTGAACCTCTAACCTTCACAATGATAAACCAAGTCTTTAACAATGGATTACACTTCCAATGGACTACTTAGGCTACCTACATAACCTAAGTAGTACTAGCTAGCCTCATACTTTTAGAAGGCATATTCATCATGGTTATAAGGTGCCCTCCAAATATAATGAGAATTTTTTTCAATTGCTTAATGTAGTTTGGATGACATCAAACCATATATTGATCATGGAACTGCAAATTGAATGTTAGGTTTGATACAACACATACCTTTAAAGCTATGGAAAAATGCATTAAACACCTCTCATTTAACAAGGTGTCAAAAAAAGGTTTGTAATTTGCCTACATAGTTCTATTATAAGGTTTGATTAGTTAGTTGAAAGGTGAAAAATAAATAAAATCTTTAATGCAATTATTTCAAACAACATGAAGTAGTTTAATGATAATAACTAAATCATATTTTCTTGTAACTTTAAAAAAAATTTGTGCAAGGCATTAGAATATGAACTACATGATTTTTTGCAAACTATATAGGGCACAAAATGAGAAGCCCCGTGAAGTTTAATGGGGAGAATATAATGTCTTGCCATGTCTATGATGTGGACGAAAGCTTGCATGATAAAGCCCCTTCCTAGCATACAACTTGTGGTTGCCAACATGATTTTTTTGGTGAATTTTCACATTGTAGCAACAAAAAAAAACCTTGGGAAAATTGTACAAGTTTTTTTCTCCTTAACTTCCAAAAGATGTCACATTATGAAGGAAACAATTCTTGTCACCATATATAAACAAGAAGTTCCTATAATTGCCAAATCTAAGCAAAAATATTTTTAGAATTTACATTATTGTTTAACCTCTACCCAAATGTGGCTCATTCCTCTTATGGATGATTATTAGTCCACCTAGTTGTCAAAATTGGAAAAAAAATGTCACATTGATGTGAAGGTGCAATGGTGGGTATTGGTTCACTTTGTCATTTTTGTCACACCACATAGGGCAAAGATGCCCAAAGCATCCACCAAGATGTAAGCACTATGTTGTTACATTTTTTTGAACATATATTATATGTGATTCTTGTTTTTTGATTCCCAAACTATTTACAACAACAATAGCCCAAATGATGACATCCCCCACACATGTGTAGTGTGAGCTTTTATGTAGGTGCATTTCCCATCTAACTTAATCTTATAAGTATCCAATTGCATAAGCCCTACCCACTAGCTAATCAAGATGTACCATTTGTTACAATGGGTGCATGACTCTTGAGCTTTCTAAATCAACTTGTATTATTGTTTGTGAAAACTTACACAACATTGAATTACATTACTTTGATGTCGAATACCACCAAGTGTTCATCCACCTCATCTCCATAAATCTAATCTTTGCAACTTAACTCATACATGTGTACATGTGTATCATATTATTATTCTTACCTAGACTTATATATTGATTTGCATCATTCAATCCCAAAGCAAGTTAGAAGTAAGTCAATTTACTGATGATCATGCAACTTGAAGAATTATCCCTAGAAGGTTGGTAGCCCATTGATTGACTTGTGTGATCTCCACACAAATTGGAAGTTGCCACTACACAAAACATATTAGATCTGCATGCAATGTTCAAGAGTTTGATCATGTGCATTAAAGTTGCACACTTAATAGTTCGAATAAGTGTCCCAACTTATTGTTCAAGTCTTCTACGATGACATGTTACGTGCTACACAACCTATTTGACAAATAAACATACAAGATCTTCCTTAGCTTTTATTTGCATCCCATAATCTACATTAGCCATGCCCCTACTTATGCCAACATGCTAGTCTAGTTGTTGTCCGTCAATCATTATTTTCTTTCAATCTATGTTGTTTTTGGACCAATAACCAAGTATAACCTTATAACTTACATGAATACAATCATTTTAGAAGTTTACATTTTTTTTTTCTAACACCCTTTTTGACCTTCATTATTTTGCCTCATCGTCATCAAGTGGGACTCTTAGTAGTAGACAAATGATCATGCCATTACTATTGACCTTCAATATCAATCATTGTTGACAAAACTAAAGTTGTTGCAACAATCAACATACATCTTATTCGATTAGAAATGCAATCTTTTCTTTTCTTGGACCATTGTTCAATATCTTCTATATATCATCTATAAATTAACCATCTTCATGGGTAGTTGGTCATTTTGATCTTTTTTTTTACAAAAGTGTGAAATCCACTTGTTTACAATATAGTTTGGATGTTCTTGAACTGCAATCTCACCCTATAGGGCCTAGTACATTAGTGTGGACCCACATGTAATAATCTCTTACACATGATTTTACACCTAATTGTGATGGATAAAACTTTAGAAAATTTTCAAGATGTAATCAAATAAATTGCATTAAAAAGTGCCATAGATTGTATTTCGTTTGATCCTCCTTCTACTGACATTAATTATCATTTTCCTAATCAATCTCCATATTATGGGTCATAATTCAAGCAATTATAGATGCCATCAAATCATTTCCATATTGTTAAACCTACATTTGTGTTAGAACCTAAGTCACTATTAGTGTAAAACCTTTATCGTGTTGTCAAAGGATTTGAAATGGAAGGGTTAACATTGATAGACCCATTAAAGATTCAAATAAATAACAAGATGGTTGAATGGGGTGATTAAGGACATGTGTATGAAGCATGGTGGAGACTACATGTTATCCAAATGACTATCAAAATGTTGAACTTCAATGTTTTTATAAATGATCGTCAAATAATTTATTCAAGCAATTGCAAAAAGTGATGGCATTGGGCTGACATTTTTCTAATAAAGTGATGATCAACAAGATTTGAGTACACATCATATTTATAAAGTGTTGGGTGTTTGTCATGTGACTCTAACAACAATGTTTATGTGGAGGAAGAGTTTGAAATATGGATAATCATAAAGGACACGTTCGTAGATTTGTAAAGTGTCTTTGACAATATCATGTTGAAAAGGGCATTCAACAACTTTGGGATTGAAATGTGTGGCATTGCAATGGGGATGGAAAATTTGCATGCTATTGTATTATTACAAAGAGATTTTAAAACATCCGATATCTTTCTACATTAATTAAAACTTGAAGGATATTTCCTCCCAAAAAAAAAGTTATAGCATCATTTGTTGAATATACAAGAAAAGAAATAATAAAACATGAAATAATAAGAACATGAAATGGGCTACCATGATAAGGGATTAGGATAGCTCAAAGGGTGCAATAGGCATTACGATTTGGAAGGCATTCAAAGTGCTGCAAAATGTTGAAAATGCTCTAAAAGAAAGACGAGTTGTAAGGAAAAAGATTCAACACTCCAAATAAGAGTTCTATAATTTTTGGAAAAGCTTCAAGAGCTTTTACCAAATAGCGACTTGGTAAATTAGTGAGAAATATTCACACCTTAAATTTTAACAATTACCATGTCAATAGTTCCCCATCTTAATTCTACTACAAAAGTTTAACAAGTAAAGGATCAAAATAGACCAAAGCTTCAACATTATTCAAATATGAAATGCACAAGTGTAAACTATTGAAAGAAATTTCTATAGAAAGTATACATGTTTTTTCTAGTTGAAAAAACATCGTCATGTTTCTATTTTTATTTATTTTTGTTAACTATTCCTCTTCCCAATAATGCTTAAGAAAACTTTTTTAAAATAGCCTTTCCTTTTTAAAATCAAGGTTTAAATATAGTTTTAAATTTCATGTCATCCATCTTGAAGACTTGCTTAAAGGCTTTCAATAGAAGTAATGTTCACCTTAATGTTGATTAATACCCCTATTGAAGTTCCATCGATTCTTCAAGAGGTCACCATCTAAACATTAACTTAATTTGTTTCTAAAAAACCTTTCTAAAACTTTACAATTCGGTACCCCAATTGTTATTGAATTTTTAAAAGTTCAAAATTCAAAATTTCTACCTTTAACATCCTCTTCCCTTTGATTTGAGATTATGTCCTCATTATTCATCCTATGGGGGTTGAATAACTAAGCTTTGAGTTGGAGATAATACTTTGAAAAATCTTTAAGTCATGTAGTCACAAATCCTTGTCCACTTCTACAATTGATTCATAAGTAACAAAAATTATTGCCTCTAATTTGGTACTAGGGAGTTCTACAAAATGTTTTATTCTTTTTGCACTAGGTTCTATTACATTAACCTTTGAAAGTTTGGTGGTTAATTTTGGTATTTTTAGGAATACCTTCAATGAGCAAAACTTCATATTCCACTTGGACATTGATAATAAGGCTTTTCAACTTGATACCAATGGAGTTGTTTGATTCACCTTCATTGCAATTATTGAAGATTAAAACTTTTAATAAATAAACCTTGAATTAAAGGAAAACATAATAATATGTCAAGATATTTGCTGGTACAATCATTCATCATTTAGTAAAATTCTAAGAATTCCCAAATGTATCTATCAATATTTTCTTTCAAAAAATTCCAAAGTGGTTTTTGATGATCAAATCATATGTCCTTACCATTTTTGAATAGGTCAAGATTTCATATTATTAAAAAAATTGTTCCTCTAGCAAATTATTATAGTTTTACATTTGGAATTTCATCATCAAGCCTTTCAATTCAATTGTTTCAAAATTGATCTGCAAAACTATGGTCTCTTCCTTATTGAAAAAAATTTCATTGTCCACCTTCAATTTCAATTTTTCAAAAATATCATATTGAAAATCTTGAAGTCTTCATTGAATTTTTTCTCCACCTTAATAATTTGATGATCCATCTCCTAAAACAAAGATTGAACCTTTTGAAATTTACCTTGTAATGTGGTAGCTTTGGATTTTTGTTGTTTATTTTGAATTCTTTAACAAATTGAAACTCAAGTTGTTCATTGGTTTAACATAACACCTTCATTTTTCAATGTTGTTTGATGACATGGTGATTCAATGCTTCCATTTGGAATTACAACATTCAGGCATGCTTGATATCATCCTCAAATTGTAGCTTTTACAACTTTTTTCATAGATTAGTAGTTCGATGCTAAACCTTTTATTGAACTTTAACTTCTATTTTTTACTTGTCCATCAATGCATCACATGTATCCACCAACTTGCCTATGTAGATGAATTTGCCCTAAATAGTAAGCTAAACCTTTTACCCCATGCATTAGTTTTTTCAGCATGCATTTGTCATTGCTATTTCTACTAATGTAAAAAAAAAAAAAGTTAAACCAAAAGATGGAAGTTGGTGTATGGCTAATGGGAAAGGTACTTGAAAAAGACCCCATTAGTAGATGACACACCTTCAAACTCCTTAAAAAACTCAAATGTGAATATGAAAGTGAAGACATCAAAAGAAGGAATTAAGGTATGTTCCTTAACTCACAACACTTCGGGGGTAAAAGGAGTGTGCTAGAGCTCAAGGATGAGGGCCAAAACTAATGACAAGCAAGTCAATTATTCATATGGACCTACACAAACCAAAAAACGAGTTGATTAGTGCATAGTTGGAGCATTTTCAGTGCATAGATGAACCACGGACATACACGAATTCATAAATCTCACCACGGCCCAAGCTTGGGGGAAGCCACCACCTTCCCCCTTATAGTATTATCTATGATCGGCCATGGGGGTTGCACCCAAATTTCATTTTTCTCAAGACTCCCAAATTGAAAGTCCTGAAATTGGGATTCCCACCATTTTGGAAGCCCATAACTTCTTGTGCAAACTTTCAATTAAAGTGAGGTTTAAAGAAAATTTATAACCCTCATCAAAAGCTTTCTAATGATATGTGGCACGCTACCTACATGCATGTAATTCAAGGAGATTCTCAACTTTTAGTGGTTGAAAATCAAATTGACACTTTGACTCTCAACTTTTCTTTCGGCCATAATTTGTGTTGTAAATATTCAAATGGATCATGTGAGCCCATTTTAAACATCTAAGTCTCAATAAATTTCCACTGGTATAAAGAACTTTTTAATCCAATGAGTTTTGACCCTTCAAATTATTCTTTGAAGATTCAAGAATCCATCGGGACTCCAACTCCCAAAATGGAAGTCCATTTGGGAGTGTGTGGGCTCACTCCCTCACATTCCCTTGCACTCCCAAGAATATGAATGTGACTTTTGGATTGAATTTTTGACCCGCACTTTTCCATGCCTTTGCCTTGGTTGCGAGCCCAATGTTAAGATCATGAAGACTCATCCTTTTAGAAGATATAAGCAAAATTATTTTGGTTCCCCATATTTTAATAAAGGGAAATCAAGTTTCCATTTGTTGTTGTATGGAATGTATTATAGAATACAAGGGGGTTGGATCTATTTCCATATTAGAAATATTGGGTATTTCAATACATAAAATGTAGGTCCAAACTTGGGGGTCTTTGAAATGTTGGATTTGTGTTATAAATTTTTATTTTTTACAATCTGAACCCACCACCTCTTCTTACAATTGTTTTGGAGAAGTTCAATTGTGATTACATAATTGAACTTTCTAAATACTTCCTTCAACTTGTTATTCTTTTACTTCCACCAAATTGAATGAAACACAACCTTTCAATGAATTAACCATTTTTTGTTTTTCAAAAGACATAAACCAAATTTCATTTTTGCTTTAAAAAGTCTTGAGGATTTTAATGTTTGTGTCTTGGTTCTTCAGAGGTACCATAAAATATTATCCATACACATCCAATATCGAATTTAGCATAAAACTTCCAAATAGGTTTATATTAATTATGTTAATTTTGACAATTGAAATTAAAATATGACATTTTAAATTAATATATGAAAACATAATAGAAAAAATACACTTGATATTTTTTACATAATATTATCCAATATTTAAATTTTTGAAAATAAAAATATAGATTTTACAATAATGCCTTCAATAATGTCCCAAAAATATTGCAAAAACTTACCACAATGTCAAAAGGGTTGACATATTCCAAAAAGAATTGGTTTTTTTTTTTTTTTTTTTTTTCCATTTGGGTAAATAAATTTTAATTGGTTGGTTTATTTTTTTTTTATTTTTAGTGGTTATTGATTA
>Ga0116231_10005615_pt1 | contig 24590 bp, 16 predicted proteins | sample S1TSphgellanicum_2_FD_89695 | JGI IMG/M metagenome (GOLD analysis project Ga0116231, IMG submission 89695) | Host-associated microbial communities from peat moss isolated from Minnesota, USA - S1T2_Fd - Sphagnum magellanicum MG | ecosystem: Host-associated > Plants > Peat moss > Unclassified...
CTTGGTGGCCAGGTGAGTACAAAGTGTTTGAGAATGAGAACTAGTCCATGTGTGTGTTTGCAGGTGCTGGATTTGACAGCAAACATTGAGAGATCCAGAGATGGTGAGGGGTAGGAAGTTTTCTTGGGTTTGAGGAAAGTTTTTGATGAGTGGTGGTGGTGAATCATAATGGCTACCAGACTTGTGCAGCAATTGGAGTGACAGTAAGAAGCTGTTGTGCTGTTTCAACCACACTTTCCTTCAATGCTCTCAAATGGGCAGAGTTCCAAGCCTGCCATTCTTGCTTCTCTCTCTGTGTGACAGGAGGATTGTACATTGACCTGAATTCACTTGAACCAGAGAAGTCATCGACTTTGTGACCCACAAGTACCAAGTGCAGTCTTCCTGCAGCTTTTGCAGCTGCCATGTAAATCATGGCATGTTGTATGATATTGCTGTTGCTGCTGTTGTTCTCATTCTTGCAAGCAGCGCTGTAATTGTTGCTGCTGTTGCAGCTAGCTGATGACCCCACTCCGGCATCAGATAGCTCCACTATAAGACTGCAGCTTGTGTTGGATTCACTTGGTAGTGCATCAACATCATCTGCACTTGCATCATCATTGTTATCCGATGATAATCCCAGGTTCAAGATCAAGTGACAAATCGTTGCAATCTGAATTTCAGAGCTCATCATGGGTTGCCACCTGCATGTTTCTCTGAGCTTTGATTTCAGGAAAGTCACAAGCTGTCTGGTGTCACGCAACGGCACCACAATCTCCCCTAGCTGAAAAGCTGACACTTGCGGTGCCACTATTTTGGTGTATTCATAGACAAGCCTCTCCCTGCAGATAGATGTCAGTGCCCATGATGAGAAGACCTGGTCCACGAAAGAGACACCCGTACACACACACACACACACAAACAGAGACACAGAGACAGAGCCAGAGTTGTGATTGAGAATCCAGACATGGGTGCTAGCAGTAGGGTTTGTTAGGTTTTGTGGGGTGCCAGACAGAGTTCTTGCCTGTCTTGGATGTCAGAAGAATTGTCCTCGCAAATGGATTTCATGTGATCCTCAAGGACAACAGCAAGCAATGGAGACTGGGGAATGGCATGATGCTTATGGACAGAGGAGGCTTTGGGCTTCTGCTGCATGTGATGGTGACGATGATGATCCTGACTTCTCCTACTGGGCCGTGTGGGTTCAGGATTCCAGCGCTCTGCAGAAGAATTGACCTCATCCACGTTGTAGTACGTGAGCCTGCCGGACTCTTTGGTGACGCCAGTGGCCTGCTGCATTGAGCCGCTGCCCAGGAAAGCAAGGCTCATGAGGAAACCCCCATAGTGGCTGACGCCTTTGTGAATGGCATATAGACACCATCTGAGGAAGCAAGTGAAGAACCAGATGAGAAACCACTTGGCTATGAAAAGGAGGAAACCCATGATCCTCAACAACCACTGCATGATGAAGAAGAGGAGAACGTAGAAGCTGCTGCTTGTCGATGGCGATGCAGCAATTTTGTTGTTGCAGCAAATTAGCTCACGGTGCGAGCTCAGAGCTGCCAATTGCACATGATTGCAATTGCTCCTATCCACCACCACCACTTTCCTCATTCGCGAGCAATCATCATCCGCGACAACCAGCCCTGGTGAGCACATCGTGCAGGATTCACAGTGCAGTGCAGCTCACAAGAAGCTGACCCTTGTACCAGTCTCGAACACAATCTGCTGCTGCTGCTGCTACTATCTAGATGTGTATGTTCTTCTTCGAGGTCTCCCGCGGCAGTTTTTCTACAATGCTTTTCTCCTGCCCATAAGAAGTTGCATCCGCTTGTCCTTCTGCCTGTCGATCACACGGCATAGTAGTACCTGCATCTGCTGCACCAGATCTTGAGAAGAAATGACCAACTCCTCCCGGCTGCAGCTCGGAAATCCCTGGACGTACCCATTGCAATGCAATTGAACATGCGGAAGAAAATCTCTCTGCAAAAACTGTTGTGGGTTTGTCTCGGGGGCAGCGAGCACGTCCTTGCTTTAGTCCTGATCCCGGGCCACATGCATGCATGAATGCGGCTAGCTAGAACTCCGATCGAGCGAGAGAGACTACTTAGCTAGTTCACAAAATGTTCCAGTAGCTCTTGATCTAGTACGAAGTTTGCTTGACATTGTTGAATGCTCGTGCTGTTACATTGTAGAAGAAGCTACCTGTTGATTCACACAAAGAGCAGAATCGAAAGGCACTTCACGGGTTAGAATTGGAATCGGTGCTGCCTCTCGAAGCTAGCTCGCGCGAGGAAACAGAACGTTGTGTATGTATGTCCTAAACTACAAATTCTTCCCACCTGCACAGAATCTCGATTCTGGAAACCAGCTATGGTTCCTGATGATGATCTGCATCATCACGTCAATGCATGATGATCAGATTCTATGTTTTCTATATACCCACTACTAGTGCGATGCAGCAGCAGCTGCCCGAGTTCGGCCATCAGCTTGAAATAGGAGATCATCAGAATCCCACCCAAAACAACCCACCACGACTGATCTTGTCACAACCTCGCGGGATCCAAATTCCGAAGCTGCTGCTGCATCATTACCTTCTATCATTATAAGACTGCTGCATCATGATGATCTAGAACTACTCTTTTTTCCGTCCGTCTAATTCCGTGGTTGCAGCAGGAACAGCAGCAGCAGCAGCAGCAGCAGCAAGAGGAAAATGACTCAACAACAGGAAAATGACTCAACAACAACGTCTAGCTATCTCAAAACTCCACAACATCATCATCATCATTCTATTGCAACAGCAACTTCTAAATCCCTTCTTCCATGTCTGACAGTGGTAGAAACGTAGAGACTCGAGAATGAAATCGATTCACACCCAAGCACCAAAACCTCCGTTCCCCCTAATTCATCAAAAGATCTCTCTCTCTCTCTCTCTCTCTCTCTCTCTCCATCTGTGCCTCTACACACACGAGTCCAGACAACTGGAGTACTAGCACCACCATCACCACCCATCACCACCCATGCGTCCCGCATGAATTGCCGGAAACTGCAGGTTGTCTCAAGGTGGGACCGACCGTCGACATCTGCAAATCTGTCAATCTTTTCTGTCTGACACGCAAAACGACAGAACCCAAAACAAAACAAAACAAAGCAAAGCCCAAAACAAAGAAAGGAAAAAAAAAAACAGAAAACGCTTCTGCAAAACAACAACAACAGCATCAACAACAACAACAAAAACACGCAGATCGAGCTCTGCAACAACAATTATGAGTCAAACACTAAATTACTGATTGCATCCAAATCGCACTTCATAAATGATTGCTGCTCTAATCCAAGATGCAAAAACATTCAAGAACCCCATCCATCCATCCATACATACATACATACATACATACAGTCTCGATCCTCTCCTCTCCCAAATCCTTAAACCCTAAACCCTAAACCCCTTTGCTCTTCTTTTCTTTCTTTTCTCTCTCTTTTTCTCTGTTTTCCCTTTTTTAATATATATTTTTGGCTTTTAAAAAATAATCTTCCATTTTGTGGATTTTTAGAAATTAATTAATTAATTATTTAGTTAATTAACTATTTATTGATTGATTTTCCTGGTTTTAGTCTTGCATGAAATTAATGTGAAAATATTTTTCCTCCTCCCATATGAAAAATATATGCATTTCCAGTAGTAGCTAAACAAATCTGATGATCCAGGGTTTTTCTTTCCTTTTTTCAATTATGTAATATTGGAAATTTGGGTGTTTTTTTTTCCCCCCCAAGAAAAAATCCAATTTTTAAAAAATTTTGGCAAAAAAAGGCGAATAATTTACACTAGAAAATTTGTAGCCAGCTTCATAAAACACACAAACAAAACCTTAAAAAACCCACAATGAGATAATATACTTGGGGGGTACAAGGGTAGCTTCAGCACATGTCTGTCCAATAATTAATTAATTAATTAATTAATTATGAAGATTCCCATTCTATTTCTTTAAAAAGAATATTCCAAAAGATTCCCCATTTTCCTTTGGTAAAAAAAAAGTCTTACAAAAAAGGTAATTTTTGAAATTTTCAGAATTTTAAAAAATAATATAATTTGTGCCGAAGTTGCTAAGATAATTATGCTAGTAGTGTTGTCTCCAGACTCTGATTGGTTAAATTTATTTTTATTTTTATTTTTTTGGGATGGAAATCTCAAACAATTGCATTGAAAAAAAAAAAAAAAAACCCTAATTCAACAATTTAGTGTCGATCCGAATGTGATAAACCCTAATTAGTGTGTTTTTAAAAAAGTAGTGTGTCATCAAGTTTGGTAGAAAAGAAAGAAGTTCTAATACCATAACATAATGGATGAGTCTCCACATGAATTTTTGTTGTAACAACTAAATCTTTTGAATTTTGTGTTGTGACTAAAACCTAAAGTAGTAGGCTACCTACCAACCACAAAGAGTGGCATCCATGAAGCAAGCTCCCAAGTACACATCTTTTAATGGGAAAAAAAATTTTTTAAAAAAAATTGGGGAAAGAGGAAAGAAATGGGTTTTATATAATAATATAATATAAACACCATTTCCTACATGTTTATCACATGTGTGTGTGTTTTTTTCATGTTGATTAATGGAGGGTTTTTTTTATAATAAATTTAAATGCAAAAAAAAGTACACACAATTAGGGCGGCATACCCAGGAATGCAATTGACAACCCACAATTGAAAGCACACAGGTAATAATAAGTGCAAGCTGCAACTTGTGACAGAAACCTAGAATAGCTATCATTTATACTTACTACTACAATACATGATGGGTTCCCTATGCACCTCTCCTTTGTAAGCCACAAAAGTTCAATGGGGGGGAGGAAAATGGGTCCCTCTCTCACCTTTCTAGGCTACAAGTTACAACACACAAAATGGGCCTTCATGTTAGTTACATGACCTATCATGTTTACATTCATGTAAAAAGCACCCCGCATGTATGTATGTATGTATGTATGACTAGCTTTTGTTAGAAAAATCAACCTTTAAAATGATTAACTTTTATTTTTCCCTTCTTACTCACTTACAACTCAATAGCTCCCTTTATTTTATGTATTAACCATCTACATACATCTACTTACTTAACAATCACCTATTAATTTACCTACCTACAAAACCTATCCTATAAAAGCCTACAATGAATATAAGTCACTTAGGTGAAACCCTAGATTATTGTAGTTATAATAATAGCATGTCCAAAGTTTGAAGACACCAACTTATATTATGCAACAATGGGCCTTTTCCATTGTTTGCATCCACCCAAAGTTGGCCCCCCCCCCTTCACCATCCCCACCCTTCTTTGGCTATCTATAATGATTAGGTTACCCACACTAGAGGCATGCATGCACTAATGGTCAAGTGTGCATGCACACACAAAAACAAAAAGTGGGCCTCAAAGAAACTCACTTCTTAAGTTATTGATGAATGTGGCAATTGTGAGATGATTTCAAAAGCAACTTGGGTTTCCAAACCACCATAACAATAGAAGTGTTCTTTAGTACATGACCTTGGGTTTCCAAACCCATAACAATAGAACTATAACTACATGACCATTGGTTGGGTTTGGGTAAACCCAATTACAAAACCTCATTAAGGTAATTGGGCATATGAGTGAACATTGAACAAAAGTAAAGGGAGTTCCCAATTTTTTATAATTGCCCATTCTACACAATTGCCTTTTCATGTGTAGCATAGATGCCATCCGTATAATTGAATTCTACACTTGACACATGAGACAACATTCATCTTGGCATTACCAACTTGGCATAAATGTTAAGGGATATATCATCTCCCAAAGTAGGTGCGGGGGTGGTCCCCAATTTTTAATTGTGCTTCCTAAGCAATTGCCCTTCCATGTGTAGCATGGATGTCATCTTATAATGATACATTCTAAATTTGACACATGGACAACATTCATCCCATTGCTAACCTAGCATAAATGTTAATATTCATACACATCCCAATTTGATTTTTTTCAAAAAAAATGAAAATTGTGAGCTAATCATAAGCAAAAATTGGAAATTGTTGATGTATCATAGGTGCACTTTGCTTCTAAAACCAAGATTGCTCGAACTTGAACTAATGACCCTAACTTAATCCAACAATGCACATGATACCACATGGGGGCAAAGGCAAGCTTTTGATCTATCCCATTTAGTTTCTTCTTGCAACTTGTTGTAAATATGAAGCCCATTGTCCTTGCTATGGTGTTCATTGTGCTAGTGTTCTTTTAAGGTACTTGTTGTGATGTTTTTCATAATATTTTATTTATTATTTTAAATCTGAGGTACTTATTGTGGTCTTTTTTCATGGTCTCCTTTGTGGGTTATGGTTCTTTGAGGTCCTTGTTCTAATTTTTTTGTGGTCTTCTTTGTGTTTTATGCTTCTTTGAGGTATTCATCATGGTGTTTTTCATAGTTTTTTTTTTTTTTTGGGCTTCCTAATCCAAGGTTTTCACCAATGATGTTCATCATGGTCTTCTATTTTTCTCGATCCAAATCACTATGGTATTCATGGCAATCTTTTATTTGGGCTTTAAGACCTAAGTGTTCATGGGTTATTTCCCTACTAGTTAGTTTTAAGTATCCTTCAAACAACACATTATAATGTTGTAGTATGCCTTATTGCCTCCATTTGTGTTTGAATGTTCTCTACCAAATTGTTTTTGTCATCATTAATAATAATGCCAAGGTTGGCATTTAAATATCCTAATTGCTTGAAAAACAAATACTTGAAATCCTTCATTTGCATCCCTAATAATAACATTAAACCAAGAATTTACAAATTTTACCCTTTTTTGTTTATTAATGTGTTTTTAAATTGTTCATTCATATTGTGTTTAAAGTAGTCATGCATTCTTTTTGTGTGGTTTTTTTTTTTTTCGGCTTTCATTTTTAAATTTATTTTGTTACCTCTTTCTCAAATGTTTTCCATAGAACTTTAAAGTTTGTTATGATGTAACCACATGCAAAAAGTTGTAATCCATTAATGGTTCTTTGATTTTTTTCCCTTTGTCAACAAGCTTGGCAATGACAAAACATTTTCAAATGATAGGGGATTTTAGGCCAAACTTGTTGTTAATGGAATGTCATGGTCACAATTACGATTGTCTGTCAAGTTAACTACTAATTTGGAATCCTTTTACATGTTGGGTAGACATATGTGAGGGTTGGGTTGCTTGTCATGGGTGCATAGTATTGTTGGATAGGTGAAAGGGGGTGGTGCCCATTGTAATATATATCTATTTATGGAACATTTTAAACAATAATTGCAATATTCAACGCCTTTATAGTTGTATAAGCTTTTTTTCACAACTAATTGTCCTCATCATCTTCATTTTATTAATAATGTTTTTCATCTTTGTCATTTTATTTTGATGTGAAAATCTTTGATGGTTTAATGTTATCATTCATGGCCTTAGGGTTTAGTGACCAAATCCATGTAAATTTAGTAAACCCACTTTTGATATTTTGTTTAAACCATGCGTGGCTCCAAGTCATGTCTACCTACCCAACCAACATGATCATGTTGTTTGGTTTGATGTAATTTTTAAAAGCCATATGAGCATATGCCTTTCTTTTGATGTTGTTTTAAAGGTTTGAAATAAGAAACATTTAAATGTTGAAGTGCATGGAATGCATGTAAGGGGAAAATGATCATGTCTAATCTAAATTTATGTGTTCGTTCAATGCCTTTTCATCTCATGTGTGACCCATGACCATCAATAATCAAGCGGTGGTGGTTGGGATGTATGCATGTATTATATTGTCATGATTTTAGCTTTGGGCTTATGACCAAAATTGGGACATGACAAAGAAAGTAAGTTGGGAGAGTGTCACAAGATTAAACACGTTATCACAAATGTGAAAGAATGCAAGGAAATGAATGTTAACACCACTATGTGGATTATTGCCAAATGGATTCTCATTTTTGGAGTTAGGAGTCTTAGAGTGAAAATCGAACCTAGTCCAAATTGAAACCTTTTAAAAATCATTTTAAAGGTTTTGAAAAAAAATGTTTGAAATAAAGTTTTATTCCCGATTTGGAAATTTGTAATATAAGTTATGACCAATTGAATGGTTGGGAATCATATTATCAATTTGATTGGACTTGATCATTAAAATGTCTAACAAAAGGGTCAAATTAATTGCAACTAAAAAGTTAGGTACACCATTGAAAACTCTTATGAAAACCACAACATTGTAGTTGAACGCATTTCAATTACATTTTAAATGAAAAAGTTATGAACCCACAAAGTAATAAGATTCATAACTTGGTAAATTAAAGCTCATTTGTCATTCTGATGTAATCCCACCACCATCATAGATTAATATACTATGTGAATAAGGAGAATAACAACTCTTCCCAAATTTGGGATATGGTGAAACTTGTGAAAATATGTGTTTTTCTATTTCACTTTTGAACCATTTTGGCTCCAATTTGCATTAATAACCTTTTTTTGGTTTGTTTCAATTGATTTGACCTTGATTAATTCAACTTTGTGAATCCATTGTAATTAAAGCTCCATACTCCCATCCTTTTTTTTTTGTGAAGTTTGAAGAACATGTTTTGAATTTGCATGATTTCCCTACCAAACGTAGAATTAAAAGGGTTTTTTTTACCCTAATAGCACTTGTTCCAAACTATTGTTGGCAAGTTTTGGGGTTTAAGTAGATTTAGGTGTAGGCTATAGGTCAAGCTTTAAGGTAAAATTAGGCCAAGGTTCCAAATTTTGTTGGAATCATTATTGGAACCTAGTTAGGCAATTGACATCTTTTCAAAATTGGATTGGAATTAAAATTTAAAATGTTGTTCAATTTAAGACATTTAAAAATTCTTTACATAAATAAATAAAATTTTATTAAAAAAATAGTTTGGCATTATATTTTAAACACAATTATCACATTTGATTGGTTGTACATAAATAACATTACATAATCTTTATCTTGAATAACATGTATTAGTTGAAGAAATTAATACTAGAAAAAAAAAGTTTAATTATATGTTGAAGATGGAACTAAACTTGGTCTTAAATGAGACCAACTCCAAATTGTTTTTGAAAATAATCAAACTTGGAGATTTTAGAAACCTAAATTTTTTATTTCAACATCAGAATGAAGGTTCCTTTTGAAATCAACAACTTAACAACATTAGTCTAAACTCCAAACCTAAAGCTAATGTGTCATATATATAATGGCTCATTTTCTATAGATACAACATTCCATACAAGCCCCATATGAATCCATAAAAGTGTACCACTGGACATATGGTTGTAATTATTTTATAAGATTTCATTATTATTATGTTTGATTACTAGATGTTCACCCACTAATGAAACCTCCCAAACCTAAATCAAAATGTCATGAGTTTAATTTTGGTTTGTGATTAAATTTGGGGCATGAAAAAGGACATGGGCTTAAAAAACATTTTGAGATTTATGCACATTTTCACAAATGTGCAAAAATCCAAAGGAGGTGTGTTTTAAACTCTTTGAAATGGGAATCACTTTGAGAGTTGGAATTTTGGAATGTTTCAAATCTTTTGGACAAAAGTATAGATATCAAACCTTGTTCAAATTGTGTTTTTTAAATATCATTTAACATATTTAAAGTTTAAATATCAAAAGTGGGCTTTCATTCTCCATTTGGAAATATAAAATCAAGGTATGTATAAATAAAAAAACATATTGATTTCAAGTATAACCATATTATTTCATTATTCAACACATATTTAATTATTATACATAATTTGAAATGAAATTTAATATGAATAGTTTTATTTTTTGACATTGTAGTTTAAAAATTAGTCCGCATATTTGAAATTCAAAAGTATAGTATTAACAATGAATGTATTATTTTCAAAAAATGATTATATAAATGTCTTCAAATCCAAGTTGTTAGTTGAATAAAAGATTCCAATTTAAAAAATTTAAGGTTATTTTATTCACAAAAATATTTAAACACAATAACCCAACAAAAATCATCATTTTAACACCAAAAATGAACCATTATAGTTTTGATCTTTAGTTTCAATTAATACACATAATGGGCCCATTTTTTGGGATCTTATCTTGTGATTTAGGTGATTTGATAAAATGAGGTTATGGGTATGTTCCATAGTTTGTTTGCTTTCATGAGAGAGTTGTTACTTATTCCCATTGCTTCCTTTGTTTTGTTTAGTTATTCATTTGTCGAAATTTGCTATGATTTTACAAACACATCAAGGGTACAATTAACCATTGCTAAAATGTGTGGTGCTTGTGAGACAAGTATGGATGAAATGCCAAACATGATAACATTTTGTCATTGACGAAGGACATTCACCATCATGTTAATTTGGATCTTTCTTGTTCCAACCTTCAATAACCAATGGATGTGTGTTCAAGTCCTACAACATGTATGCATTTTTTTAATGTACACAACCCAAGAAATTAGAAAGTTTATTAAGTTCAAATAGTTCAAAAATGCATGCATTCTTAAAGTTTTAGTAAAGAAAATTATACTATGAAAATTTAAAAAGGCATCCCACATTATGTTTTGATTTCTTGTTTTTATGTGTGTGTACTAGGTGTGAATCATTAGGTTTGGTGAACTTGTTGAAATCTATGAAATGTAATGGTATTTTCAAATTGTTAACAAATGATGGGACTACAAATTGTTGGACCCAATGATAGTACATGATTTGGAGCATTAAATTTTTGATTGTAAATTTGGTTTATGTAATTAGTTCCTACTTGATTAAACTTACCCACTTTCAAATCTACACATCATGTTCCTACACCAATTCTTAACACAATTGCAGTAGGAATTAAAAGCCTTAAGAAAGCTTGGAACTCATCTTTCACATTGAGAGGTAGATTGAACATGATTTGAAATATGGAGATGAGAATGGAATTGAGGTGTTACACAATTGCTTGTTGAATGGTGATGTTCCAACTTGTAGTTGTGATGTTTACTTTTGATGGGAAATGCAAGGTGTTGTCCATTGGGGAGAAAATATTTGGCCTTCTTTATTAATGTGATCATTGTGGGTAATATCTAAATGTGAACACTTTGTCCGTGTGCGATTTTGAGTCCCATATTGAAGGGGATTTATGAATTAGCTCAAATTTGTGCATTGTAAAGGTGCTACGGTTTCAAGTTTCAACATGTATTTGATTAGAGGATTGAACATTGATGTGAGAACCCACCTCTTATTACTAAACACTAAGGCCATGTATTGAACATGTGAGTTTAGGGTTTAAACGAACACTAATTGGTGATTAAAATAAAGCCAAAACTGAACTCTCGATCATAGGTGTAGCTTCAAATTGTGACACACATAAGCATGTTCACTATCCGGATCACTAGTGCACTATCGAGAGGTTCAACTATTGATTTATGTTCAATGATGGGCATGTTTAGTATTTACCCTATCTCTTTTTAGAATTACAAAAAATTCAAAATACTCTATTTCCTCTTGTTATAAATGTGTGGATACAACAAATTACATACGCCTTAGTCTCCAACACAAGAAGTACAAAACAAGTTTAGGTCATGCCATACATCACATGGAATAACTTATAGAGGAAATATTAAGGGGAACCTAGTACTAGTGACCTAATGACTACCATATGACATTGCTACTATTGTGTTTGTACAAAGAAGCTCCTTTCAATCAATCCCACTTTATGGTTTGCATAAAGTCCATTTATAGCCATGGGTTGCATTACCAAGACAATTTGCAGGAAAATTATTGAAGAATGAATACTCCACTCTTCCCAATGTTATTTGCAAAACCTTCCAAATAGTCCATCAAGCTAAGTTACATACTTACTAATTTAAATAAAACCTAAATTTGTGTGGATCTTTGTGGATGAAGCCTATGTATGTGTGTCTTAAAATTTTTTGTTGTTTTAACTTGCCAATCTTTAATAGAAGAAAATAATTAATTTAATTTAATTTTAATGAAGGAGTAAGAAATGGAGAAAGAAAAGGATGTAAAGTTTTATGTTAATTACTAAGTGCCAAATCTCTAAGAACAAAGATCAATAATAAAGACCGTAATTTGATGGGTAATCGATATTAGGTAACACAAGTCCCCCAAGCGGGGAATGGGAAGTGGATTTCCAACGAGTGAAAATAGAGAGAGGGAGAGAGGTTGGTAACCCACTCCAAAGTTTTAGTTACATTCCAATTTTCTTCCATATAACAATATTTTTTCCAAACAAGGGTTAGCCCAAAAAAATTATTAAAAAAAATAAAATAAAATTCTACCAAAAGTTTCTTGCTATTGATACAAGTATAATAACAAATCAAGCAAAAAAAACAAAGAGAGTATCAGATTATAGGGAGGCCAAGATGATGGGGGCCTTGGGTGGGTCTTGGTCTCCCAAAGTTCTAGAGTCAATGGTGCAAAACACAAAGGATGACCAATTCTATGTTGGGTATCTTTGTGTATAGTAGTACATAGACTTTACAAGCATAATTGAGCAAACCCAACCCAACCTAACCCAACCCAATTCAATAATTGTAGGCATATTGTTGTAACACACTGTAGCATTGAATCAATTGATCATTGCTATACTTGTCAGCGTGTAGTATATACCTAAGGGTTTAATAAGGCGCGGGTGGGGCGGGGGGGTGTTGCCATGGCTTTCTGTGAAGGATGATTCTGGAAGACTCCTCCTCCTCCACCAACAACATGAACAACAACAACACTAGTTTTGTCGAGCTGAGCATCAAATGTGTGATGGGTCGGTGACGTTGAGTTGTTGATGCAACATGAGATTTGATGCAATCAGTGATTCAATATATTCCACAATTTGAGCCTGAGCTCAGCTGAGCTGAGCTCTGAGCCTTTTACAAAGTGTTGGGTCTTCTTCTCAGCTCACTTTGCCCTTGGGGTGCCAATTCATTCAATCAATCAATCAATCAATCATCAACAACAACAACAAGAGTAATGAATCCACTACAAGAAAAAAGAAGAGAAGAGAGTCAGTACTTGACCATAAAAAATGTGGTGGGGTTTCAAAGTAATATTGTATCATCATCATCATCAACAACATTTTTGCATCTGGACTTATGAATCGTCAATTGACAACTCCATGAATCAACCATTGCATCTGACTGATCAATTGTCAATTGACAACTCCGTGAATCAACCATTGCATCTGACTGATCAATCGTCAATTGACAACGACTTCATGAATCAACCAAACCAGTACATGAATATGTTGTACATGAATTTTGTCAAGCATCCCAATATATATATATATATATATATATATAGAGAGAGAGAGAGAGAGAGAGAGAGTTCATTCAAAGGAAGCTGATTGTAATTCAATCAAAAAGCCAACAAAGAGTAGCCTAGTGGTAGACTAGTTCCAACCACCACCACCAGCCCAGACTGGGTCCAGACTCCAAACCCTCAAGCAAAAGAGCCAAATGGTGTTGGGTAAGGTGCCCTTCCATTACACTAGGAAAATTGGCACAAGTCTTTCTTTATGCCTCCTTGAAGATTAAAATTTTTCCTCTCATCAAGGCTTTGTTTCTTTCTAAGATTTCATTGTTTGGGACCATCAAGGAGCCCACAATCTTTTTATGGGAGCACACGTAGTTCACCAAATCGTATGAACAAAAAAAGGCCAACTACCTATAGGAAACCCTTTGAACATTTTTATTGGATTTTTAGGGCCCTTTGCGAAGGTAGATATAATTCTTCTTAATGTAAAGTGTTGTATGTATTAAGTGATTGAGTGCCCCCCATATTAAAGTGGGGAAATAATTGTTTTATTTATGAATTGGGTGTTGAACAAGAGTGGCCTTAACTCTCACCTTGCTTTGTGCAACTACCATCCCTTCCTTGGATTGAGTTCTTGGGTTCCTTGTGAAATTTGTTTGGGGTTTTTTTTCCTTTTCTTTTTTTTGCTTTAGTTTTGTCATGTGTAGTAGTGTTGTTCTTTCCAATGAAAAAGATGCCTCTTTGTTTCTTTGTTTCCCTTTTCAAGTCAAAAAACCTACCTAATTGCAACAACACTTCCATTGCCAAAGGATTCAAAATAAAATGAAAAGCTTAACATCAAATGGGTTTGACAAAACATTGGATACGAGACATAGGGATGGTCAATAGGAATACAAGACATAGGGATAGTCAATAGGGATATGAGACATAGGGATAGTCCATAGGGATACAAGACATAGGGATATGAGACATAGGGATAGTCAATAGGGATATGAGACATAGGGATAGTCAATAGGGATATGAGACATAGGGATAGTCAATAGGGATATGAGACATTGGATCTATCCCTTGGTTAACATTTTACTCATATCATGGGGATATAGTCAATATGAGTAAAAATGATGGTTACATGAAGAGAGAATGTCAAAAAATTTCACCAAATCAATGAAAAATTAATTGCAATTCTTTTTTTACATATGATTTTCCGTGATAGCATTCACATTACTACATTGACTGATTGAAGCTAATGATCACAATAGAAAATCTGGGGGGTCTTGTTCAATGGAGCATATGATAAGCTCCTTTTGAATATCATCATGTGGTATTGTAAATTAGTATGTCTTGGTACCAAAACCACTACCACCATGTCCTCCTGAAATGGTTGTGAATCATTCATTGTTGCTCGGGGATCATACACGTCTGACAACTCTAAAAAAAAAAATTCACTTGAAAGATTTTCAACATTCTTGAATGAACTTAATTTTTCATCCAACCACCACCGACAATGGTTTGATGTTTCATTACAATCACAATCCTTAAACCCTAAACCTAAATATTTCCCATCAAAGGTTAACATGTAATACTACAAATAATGTGACTCGAATACCATGATAACTCACTAGCACCGACCGGGGCACCATCCATCCATTGTGTTGGCTGGGTGTGTAGAAGAACCACCACAAAATGAGAGTTACTAAGGTTCTACCTTGGTAACCTATCCCTATAAACTTCAACTTCCATCTCGATTACCTAGGGTTTAGGGTTTAAGGTGAGTATCAGGAGTAAAGTGGGTAGGGACTTGGAAATGTAAGTGGTTATTATCATAGTGGGTTAAGGCAATTGACATCCATTAGTGGTTAGCTATGGGACAGAAATACAATGAAAAAATGTTTTTCCTATCCACACACCATCCTTTTGTGGATGGTGTGTGATTCACTTTGGTGCCTAGTAGGCTAGGCTAATATTATTGATAGCTATAATATTATAATATTATTAGGAAAAAAAATTATATTACTAAAAAATTAAATTAAAAAAATATATTTATATAATATAAATAAGTAATCCTTTCTTTACCTTCTTTTTTCTTCTTTGAAAATGAAACTGATTGAGCTTCCATTAGGTACCTACCAACCTTCTTTTATTGTTGTGGGTCACTACCTATAACTCACCATAAACCATGAACTTCTGGGCCACTAAGTAAGTAAATAAGTAAAGGGTACCTTCAACAAACAACAAGTGCAAAGAAGGGACATGCCCTTCTAGTCATTTTGGATGTTGCCAACCTACCTACTACCAATGGGTTCCACAAAGATCTCCACACTATTTTGACCATTGGGTTAGGTACCTAGTTAGGGTTAGGTACCTTCTTAGGGGGTTAAGAGCCCTAATTGACAAAGGATATATATATATAGGGTTGGAACTTGGGATTTTGGGTGGGGTTTAAGTAGTAAGTAGCCCTAAAACCCTGGTCCGGGTTTTTTTGAGTGGATTTTGAGGTTGATTTTAGCCCATTGCATCAGGTTTTAACTCTACACAAAAAACCTCAACCATGGTGGTGTCTCTCCTTTTGCCAATGAATAGTTGATATGTAGCCTTTAGCCTAGTTTGGTAGTTGAATGTTTTTTTAAAAAAAAAAAATTAAAGAAAAAGATGAGCAAAGGTGGGGAATAGATTAGGCCCATTTCAAAAAACTTGTATGTTTGGGTAGTTGTTTTGGAATTGTGCTCGGCATAGCTTTGTAGATGAACTAAAGCTCAATTGAAATTTCGAACTCATGAATAATTAATGTAGCTCAAAGAATTGATCATCTTTGTGCTCCTTGAACGTGTCTTTATTTTGACGGGCTTGTTAATTCTCTCCGCATTTATATTCATTTTGTTGGGATCGGTGAATTTGATTGTTTTTATTTCCCTCAACTTTATCTCCCCTAAAAATGGTGTCGGTCATTTTCAACTTTCCCACCCATGATGAATTAGCATAGGGAAGAATCAAAGGATATTTTGTGCACAAGTGCATTTTGTTGGATAAAAACCTCACAAAGTTGTTTGTAAGGAAGCAAGACGAGGGAGAAAGAGAAAATAACTACATTTGAAAAGACGGCTAAAGGTGGAAGGAAGGAAGTATGGTGAAGAGGAGGATAGAGGAGGAGAAAAGAAAGTAGGAGGAAGATGAAAATAAAATCATTTCAAATGTTTTCAACATATTGATGGAGTTGGATATGAATCAAGTTGAGGGCGGAGGGAATGGGATGAATCCTGGGGCCAGCCGCCCACAAGGTTGTTGCAATCATAGAAGAAACTTTATCCACGACAAGTGTGAGGTTTTTTGAAACATTTGATGATGTTGAGAAAAAAACAATCACATGTTGCTTTCATTACTTTGACAAATCCCTAATAACAGGTAAAACCATCTTGGCCCGACGATTTGTTAGTTTAGCCTCTACCAATGTTTATCACATCTAGTATGGAGTCTTAATTATTTTTGCCATCATCACCCATTATAAACATGAAAAATGGGAACAATAGAAAAGCTAGGCTAGGCAATATTGAAATGCTATCACTTGGGCCAATTGTTATGGCCAACCATAAAAAATAGTGACTGTATCTTGTGCATATTAAAGTTATCCATAAAGTCAGGCGATTAGGGGGGCGAAAACGGCCAGTTTCGGCATAATAGGCCATCAAACGAGTAAACTGGGAATGAAAATTTTACAAAACGAAACAACTGGGACCCAAACTAGTTTTTCCACCAATATTAGTGGTAAACTGAGTTCCATCCTGCCTTTCCTTTTTCCGGAGCGCCTCCACTGCTGCTACATATATTTTCACTGCTCCTACCGGTACAACTTACTACGATTACTCTCAAACCTTGTGCATCAAATGCTGAGTTTCAGCCTTTTATATGGAGATTTAATAAAATTTGCTTAACTTCGCGGATACCACTGAAAGATACGAAAAGGGGTGAAAGAGAGGGTCACTTTGCGATTAACTGTATTATGACCAACTTATCAAAAGTAGTCATTGTATCTTGTGCATGTTTTAATGGGTCCAAATTCAAATTTCATATGGCCGACCAATGAAAAGCAATTCTAGGAAATGAAACTCTTGAGGGAGGGAAAAATGTTATTTTTCTTGAGTTTGAGTGCAGAGAGCAAGCAATCAATTGTCCATTAACCAAAAAACCTCGGAACAATTTCCTCATGCTAAAGAGCAATTCAGCATAAATCACACGAACTGAGAAATGACAAAATGAGGATGCTAAGTACTGAAGAGCAAGAGGTGTGTCACACTGTGTGGCCTTGCCATTTACATGAAAAAGTATCTTAAGGCAAAAGAAGAAGAATTATGGAAACTCAAATATGTCACCATGCAAAAATATAATCTTCAAAAAATCCTCTAAAACAAACCAAAATCCTTCAAGATATGTCAAGTCTATAACTAATCTCAAGTTTTAACACAAGCCAAAATATATACAAGGTAAATAGGAAAGGATACTCGTTGCAAGAAGACGAAGAAGAAGAAGAAGTAACGAGGACCTCTAATGCACTTTTTCAAGCAATTGGGACTGGAATCCAAGACCATTTTGCAGGGGGCTTAAGGTACTCCTGAACCCAAAGAAGCCCATGAGCAGATCAAACCAACTACATTTTGAGAACTCCAATTGGAGTGGTATGAGTGAGTGAGTGAGTGAGTCTCACCCTTGTTTTTGTTGTTGCTGCTGCTGCTGCTCCAGCATCTTTGTTTTTGGGTACTGATGAGCAGAAATTGTAATAAAAATCAGTTCAAGTCTGATTCCAAGGAGAGAGCTTCAGAATTGATAACCAAGGCTCATGAATGATATCAAGATAAACCATACATGCAAGAGAACAATTTGTTTTCTTCCAAGGTTTGCTCATGAAGAAAGCTTCAAGATAATAATAATTTTGCCAAGAGCTGTAAGCTTGCAGTAAAAGGCGGCGTATGCCTCTGACCCTTCAGAGATGATGAAAATCATACTGCCTTCTCATGACTGTAGCATGCATCAAAAAATTAGAGCCTGGAACTTGCCAATGTTGGCTATGTACATCAGATTGTGCTTGTCAACCATACGGTGACAGCATTGTGAAGGGTTTAGGGTTTGGGATTTAGATTGTGAAGCTATGACATCAAATACTGCAAATGCACCCAGTTGGCTATAATGGGTAACAGCAAGCAAGGATGGACCAAATTTGCACAGCACTGGGAGGAGCTCTTGAGATTTGGAGCCCTGATAAAAGGCATCATCTGATCATGCCTTCCTTGAAGAAAGAGATGATGACTCCTCTGAATTATTGGAAGTGCAAGACCTGAAGACCACTTGGGGGGATCTTACTGATGCCTCAGGAAGTTGAGAAATGTGGTCATCTTTGATTTTGCATGTACAGTCCAAAACCCTAAACCCAAAACTTGTGCCAATTTAAACACAGCTTTTTGTGGACTGGGGTACTACTAAAAGAGAGCTAGAAATGCCACAAATTCCAAACCTTGTGAAGAGAATCAAAGAAATTGTATGCAGCTAATTGTCTCGGATCCTCCACTAGTCTGCAAACTTGTGAGAGAGATATATAATTTGGGTTGCCATCACACCCATGGGATTCAACAACAGAAGCCTGGAACATGATCAATTGTGGTTGAAGATCTACTTACTAGCAGTTGTCTTAGTGTCTCTTCAGCAACACCCAGCAGCTTGGTGATCTGGTTTTTTGGGTATAATAGTTTTTCTGCAAGTGAAGAAGAATGCAAGCTGGATTTGATAAGACCTGCCAAGGACAACAACAACAACAGTTCAGGGTCCAAGTTGATTCAAGCTTGGCTCTTAAGAGGTAGAACTCAGATTCAACAGCTGATATGGTAAGAGCTTGGAATTTCCAAGTTCAAAGGGTTTAGGCTTTAGGGTTTCCCATGCAAAATAGCTTGCATGCTTGCTTCTATTGGGGATTTCAAATTTGCAAAAAACTCTGGACAAAGCAAGAAAACAAAAAAACAAAAAACCAGCAGCTTGCAAAAATGGTTGCAAAATTACTCTCAAACTTACACATGGTGATCAAGCTTGAACTAGATTGCAAATTGAAAGCAATACAGAGACACACAGAGAGACAGCGAGAGAGAGTGAGTGAAGAAGCAGCAGCAGTAGATGAAGATGCTCTTTCCAGATGGCACCTACAAAGCGGTGCTTATCTCCCCCACGTGTCCAAGCTGGAAGAATTCCAGCTTGAGAGTCTATCTCTCCAGTGCAAATGGGTGCAAATGAGTTTGAGAAAAAGCAGCAATTCAAGGAAGCAGAGTTGAAGGGATGGGGAATTCTTAAAGCTGCGATTGCAAGTAGTTACAGCTTGAGGAATTGGGTGCCTGAGAGAGAGACAGACAGAGACAGAGACAGAGAGATTCTGAGAAGAGACTAAAGCCGCTGCACGCAAGATGGCGATAGTGTGGTGGGTTTTGTGGCTGTTGGGTGCGGGTACTGTAGTTGTAGTAGCGATGGCGTTGAGCTTGGTGATTGTAAGAGATTGGATTTGGAGACCCATGAAGCTCATCCGCGAGTGCAAGAAACAGGGAATTCCTGCCTTTCCATTTGTACCCTTTCTAGGACAGATGCCAGCAATTGACAAGGTAAAAAATACTAGACTCCAATTTTCTCTAAGCTTTGGAGATCATTAACACAAGATCAAGAGATTCTCAAGAGTTGGAAACCGGAAAACTGGATTGGAATTGCCAAGCAAATTTTCTTTCTTTCCACTATTGCAGTTTCTTTTCAGATTGTTGCAGATATGGTTTCAAAATTAAGGTTGACATACATTTTTTTTTCTTGATTTTACAGCTCTGAATCTTGCAATAAGATTGTTATTCAAGATTGAGAGCTGGAAGATGACTTTAAGATGGAAAAACCCAATTCAATGGTTTTCAGATCAACAAACTTTCAGAAAACTAACTGAGGTCATCAAGTTTGTTGTTGCATTTTCTTGAAGAGAAAAGAATCAAAAGGGATGGGTGTAAAAGGAATGTTTGTGCACATATACGGCTATCTAGATAACCATGTTTTCACATACTTGCGAAAACAGGCTTGGACATGGCTTGATACATACATATCACGATTGAAGTCTTAGGATTTCAGTTAAGATTCTTGTTCTCATTTCTTTGCTAAGATTTTTTGTTCTCAATTCTTTAACTATCATCAGCTCAGACCATGAGAATTTTTTTTTCATGTGCTCATGTGTCCATGGGTCTTTCGTCATGAGCAGGCTCTGAAGGGGGGGAGAAATGGAGTGGAGCTCATGAGCAGTGAGGACATGGTAGCAGTGCTGCGGAAGTGCTATGAGACATATGGGAAAGTTTTTTGCTTCAATATTGGCAAAACTGTTAGACTGAGCATTGCTGACCCGCATTTGATCAAGGACATCCTTGCACTCAATGTGGATTCATACACTAAGCCTTTACATATACGAGTGTTGGGACTTCTTGGAAATGGGTTGTTTGCATCCAGTGGCAATGTTGTATGGGCACCACAACGCCAACTATTCAACCCTGCACTTCACAACAAAGAAGTCAAGGTAACAAAATACTCTGGAAAAACCTTCTTGACATAGAGCAGTGCAGTGTTTCGTTAACCCCTAAATACCAACGCAAATCCCATATTGTGACCATTGATAGATTAATGTTTGGATGCAAGACCTGCAAGTTTTAAACCCTAAAAAACACTTGATTATATTATGATGTGAGGTGCGTGTTTTCTTGCCATGATTGTTTTTCTGATTGGAAGTTGTCATGTTTCTCAACAGAGCAAGTTGCCGACTATTGTTGACTGTGCTCATGCAGCTACTGAGAGGTGGGCAATGGAAGTGATTTCTGGGCGCACAGAAGTAGACATGTACCAAAAATTTCTTGAATTGACACTTGATGTCATTGGAAAGAGTGGTTTCGGAGTGCAAATTGATGCGGGCTCTGAAAGTTCCACCAAAGTGATTCAAAGCTTCAACCAATACCTTTATGACTCCAGGGATCTCGTCTTTGGGCTACCTGCTGTCATCCCAGCCTACAGGTCCATGTCAACACCTAACCCTCCCATTGAACAACAACATTGACCTTCATGATGAGGTCCGAGTTTGTTTGAATGTTTTGTAGCTTGGGTGATTTGAGTCTTAGCTGAAGTGTGTTGTTATCTGTGGATCTCTTTTCTGGAAGATGGCAATAGTTTAGATGATTTTCAAAGGAAATCAAGTCCTGGAAGCTGCCATCTGAGAATGTATTGTTTGTTTGATACGGGTCTGGGTAATGAAATTTTGATGTTGCTATTTCATAAGTAAGAGAAGTCTTGTTTAGTTCTCTTATTGGGTTCTTGTCATATTGTTTGATCAGTTATTTGTCACAAAGAATCATGAAGAGAATTGCCAAAGAGCGACAGTGGCTTGAAAGCTTCATGGGTGACATCATACATAACAGGCAACGTCAATTAAGGCATGGTCATGGGAGCAATGAAGCAGCAGCAGCTCCCAACAACTTGCATGATGATCTCTTGGACATCATGATTGGTGCTGCTGCTAGTGACAGCTCCTCCAATGCAGACACTGTCACTACTGCTCAAAACACGCTTCTGGGTCACGATTCAAACACTAATCAAAGAGCTGTTCAGGATCTGGGTTCTTCAGCACAACCCAAAGAAGTTGAAGAAAAAGTTCCTCAATTGACGAGGCCAAAGAAAGCAATTACTCCTGAAACTTCCACAAGGTTGTCTAGAGATCAACTGATGAACAATGCACAAACATTTCTGCTTGCGGGACATGAGACGACTGCAAGTCTTCTCACATGGACGATTTACCTGTTGGCAGAACATCCACAGTGGCAAGAAAGAGCACGAGCTGAAGTAGAGGAGTTTTGTCATCAAGGAGGGGATCAGTTTGCACAGGAGTTGAATCGCATGAAAACTGTGACAATGATATTGTATGAATCAATGCGGCTTTTCCCTCCTGTCCCGCTCATTGGTCGGACTTGCATTGAAAACAATACAATCGGTGCAAATTCCACGACTACACCAACAACAGGCAAGCTGGTAATTGCCAAAGGGTTGGAGATAGTGATACCTGTAGCAATGGTACACCGTGATCCAGGGATTTGGGGAGATGATGCAGATCAGTTCCAGCCTGCTAGATTTGCAAATGGGATCAGTGGTGCTTGTGGAAATCCGTTTGCATTTATACCCTTTGGAGCAGGGCCTCGAACCTGCATTGGACAAACACTGGCTTTGAGTGAAGCCAGAACCGTTTTAGCAGCTATGCTTCCAATGTTTTCTTGGACTTTGGCCCCTGGATTCCGAAACATTCTCGATGTCACACTTACTTTGCAACCCAAATTCGGCATGCCCATTGTGCTCACGAGGTTGAAATGAAACCAATTCTAGGGCCAACTCCGTTTTTGTACAAAAAGGGGTGTACTATGGTGAACCAATTTCTTTAAGAAACACAGTTGTAGTAGCTTTTACAAAATTGGCATAGAAAACTGGCAACAGATCATCAGTTTACTGCAGATGCCTGAATCCTTCCTTGTATGATAGATTCCACCAACCTCTGAAGTGGAAAAAGCCTTGGATTTGCCACATTAACTTCATGAGCAGGTTTTACTAGTTTCTTTGAGATTCGGGTTGTGGGTTGCAGCAGAAAGGAAAAATTTCAGAGGGAAAATTCTTTGGGATTTGGGTTGTGGCTTGCAGCTGAAGGAAAAAAAAATTTCAGAACGAAACTTCTTTGAGCTTTGGGTTGCAGCAGAAAGCAAAACTTTCAGAATTCTTCAATTTCAAGTTTAGTAGAAACAGCAGAAACTGTGTGCACCTGCAGCAGGCGTTTTGCTTCTCATTTTTTGGAGCTTTTGGGTTTATGACATGCGATGAGGAGGGTGTATGGGTGTTTTTGTTAGATCTGCAAGTTTTTGTAGTAGTAGTTTGTGCTTTAGATTTGATTTGAGCTTATTAAGCTTTTGCTCGAGTGAAGTTCCTATTGAATTTCTACTCTTGACATAACAGTATATGCGTGTCAAGATGAAACAACAACTATGAAAATCATATGCACCTTCAAGTCGTTTGAAACGTTGTTCTTGACTGGAGAATTTGATGTGCATTTTGATTGTGAGTTTGACGAGATTTAGAGAGCATTCATTCACCTAGATTGTTTAAGCAAGTTTCGCGATCAATTTTTGTCTTTGATTTAACGCTTTTTTTTTGGGTGCTTTTGTGGGGGATTTTGCTAATTGGCACTACAATGAATATGTGCTATAATATTTTCTAATGAACGATGAATGTCTTGTGACTAGTTTGCCAACTTGTTTATTTGAAGGTTAGGTTTTGTTTGGAAACAAACTTGCTCGATACAACAACCCTAAATCACTAGCTCAAATTCTATCTAAGCTTTTATGTAGGTGAGGGTTTCATGCTTTGCGGAACTTCTTAAGAGTGGGATGAATCTTACACTTATAAGTAGGTGAGGGTTTCATGCTTTGTGCTACTTCTTAAGAGAGAGAGGAATCTAACATGCCCCTTTATTTCAAAATGTTGCGAATTAGGGAACGTGCTCGAACTTCTTATCTTTCTATTGTTAGATTCACATTTGAATCTATCGAAGAGTTTGGGAGTGCGTCAATTTGGATCACACTCAATTCCTCTGCAAAGGTTACAAAAGGTTTAAAATATTCTTAAAACATTGTTTACCATTATTACTTAATTCAACAGTGAAGGTTTCATGCTTTGTGCTATTTCTTAAGAGTGGGAGGGACCTTACACCTATAAGCAGGTGAGGGTTTCATGCTTTGTGCTATTTCTTAAGAGAGAGGGATCTTACACCTATAAGTAGGTGAGGCTTTCGTGCCTTGCACCATGAAGGATGAATGATAAGTGATCAGGAAACAGTTTTTCTGTTAGGTTCCAGTTCCCTAGCTAGTTAACCATGGTGGTTTAACTCAGTTACTTTTTTTTTCCCCTCTACCTACCTACCCACTAAAAACCCACAAGTAGTAGGTTGTTAGTAGGTAGGTAGTAAAAAACAGCCCTTAGATAATATGTATAAACCAACCACTTACCTAGAAGTTGCCTATTTTCCTACCTATCTGCCTATTTATATGAGACCTAGTTCCTACAAAATTGGTTACCAAATTGAAACCAAATGGTTAACTCAGTTGAGGATGTTCATTTTTAACTAGGACAATATAAAAAGGGGAACAAAACCAAAAATCTGTTTAACTATTAATTATTTATAAATATTAATTATTATTAAAGAAGAAGAAGAAGAAAAATAGAAAAAGAAAATAAAAGAAAATCACCAGGTTTTTTTTCTTTTTTTTTTTTTTTTTTTTTTTTTCATTTTTTTTATTTA
>Ga0116231_10005617_pt1 | contig 24587 bp, 17 predicted proteins | sample S1TSphgellanicum_2_FD_89695 | JGI IMG/M metagenome (GOLD analysis project Ga0116231, IMG submission 89695) | Host-associated microbial communities from peat moss isolated from Minnesota, USA - S1T2_Fd - Sphagnum magellanicum MG | ecosystem: Host-associated > Plants > Peat moss > Unclassified...
TGTTTATGTGCAAAACAATGTTGTCATTAATTCAATTTACCAAGTTTTTTTTGTTGGTGCCCAAAGGCTACATTGCATGGTTAATGTTGGAAGGTATCGAACTATTGGTGAAAGCTTGTAGAAAAATTTGTAAGATGTTTTTTGATGCTTGACATAGTTGCATCTATTACAAATGTTGCTATGATGAATATTGAGCTGAAGAATGAACCTAAAGATCAATTGATGCATTATCAATCTCCATAATCAACTTTTATTGATTTGAGAAATTCCTTTGACGAGGATGGGAAATGTTTTGTTAGAGATGGGTTGTTTGAAACATTAATTCCGTTCCTTTCCGATGCACATTGTTCAGTTGATGGCCTTATGGAAACATTCATTTCAAAGGAATTCATCATCCACAACATTATTGTTTGTGTGATAATGATGTTTCACACCCCACATGCCTTTAATGAATTGAGGTCTTTAGACTATAACATAATGAGAATTGAAATGATGAATTTTCTCCTTGTTAGGTTTGATGTGGACATTCTATTTGAGTTTCCCCTTAATCCACAAACCAATGGGGCTTTCTAAGTAGATATAAGGCATGGACAAAAGATACGATGGACATGCTTGGTGCAAAGTGAAAATGACCAACATTAAAAATTGTTTTTGTTTAGGATTTAGAATTATTAAATGCTTAAGCCATCTATAGTGTTAAAAAAACTTTTGCACTAGAAGAAAAATAAATATTTTTGACTAGTCTTTACAACTAGATTTTAGTTGCAAATGACATTCACGACTAAAATATCATTAATCACTTTGGATAAATTGCATGTTATATTAGTTGCAAACGACAAGGGGTATTAGATGAATAAAAAAGTCAACAAATATAAGTTCATCTTTTGACTCCATTGTATATGTATTGTCACATGTGATTAAGATATAACTATTTTGGTCATAATTGAAAACAAATGATGTGATGCCACATGTCCCAATATTTAATTATTTAAAATATATACATTATTATTGTTTTGAAATAATTTAAGATGTTCAATTCAAATGTTTGGATGATTTCATATTATGATACATGGCCCAATGTAAATATGCCATGTGGCATTTAAAAATGAATTTAATATAAAATATTAATATTAGGTCGATAAATACCTAGGTAGGTATATAAGTAGGTGCTTACAAACCTAGGCTACATACCTACCTACCTACTTGGGTAAAAAGGTAAGTAGGTAGGTAAATCCTACTTTCTTAAGATAAATATCTACTCGTATAAATAGGTACTTAGATAGGTAGGTACATAAGTCAACCTAGGTGGGTAGATCAAACTAAATATCTACCTAATTAGGTAAATAAGTAGTTTGGGGAGGTACGTAATTTAAAATTGTGCATAATTTGTTTTTTTGTTTTAGGTTAAACCTTTTGATTGGCTCATCCCATGTGCAAATTTTTTATATGTGAAATTGGATGACCACACCCTTTGTTTATATAATGTTCAAAATAAGAATGGAGAATAAACAATATAGAATAAATTTTAAAGTTGTAACTTCGTCACAAACTAAGTTGTAATTCCAAAACTTTCCTCATTATTTTTGTTTTTAGTTTTTTAGTTTATAAATAATTTAAGTACATGGTTCACTAAATGATTATATAATCATTTCACTAATAATTATGAATAAAAAAAATATCAAAAATATAAACTATACATGACAAATATTAAATATTCATTATCAATTATTTAAATAAATAATAACTTCTTCATATTAATTAACTAGCTATTTAGTTATTCACAATTTGTCAATACATAACTCATAGATAAATAAATAAATAAAATATTCAAAAATATTTTATAACTTTTAAAAATCTGGTCGAATTATATATAATATAATTACTGTAATTAAAAAATAAATTCTTAAATTAAAAAAAATAATGTTAAATTAGTTACTTAAATTACTATATATATTTATTATTATAAAAAAATATTGGTCAAGTAATTATTTTTCTATTGGTAATAGTTATTACTATAAATACAATAATTTGCTAAATATATCATTAATTTTTATAATTACAAGAAAATTACCGTAAAAATATTTATCATGGATAAGTAATTAAATAATTAAAAAAATTAAATTATTTTATAATAATTACTGAAATTAAAATCCTTACAATAATTATTTTAACTACATTACAATATTTCCAAAATTTTAATTTAGATTTTAGGTTATAAATTACAGATTTTGAATAATTACGTTCAATTAAAAAATAATTATGCATGCACTATGATTAATTGTTACTTGAATTAATTACAAGGATTTTAAAGTAATGTAGCATTAATTATAGTAATTCATTTCTTTTACTGTAAGAATATACATTATATAATATAAAAATCAATGTTGTAACAATAATTATTTAATATAATTTATAACTAATAATTATAAGTTTCTATAAAAGTGATTTATTCTGGATAACACTAGTAAAAAAAAAACTTGAAAACTCAATATATAGTTTTTTGAATTGAAATATTAATTTCAGATTCCAAAAGGAAAATTCAAAAATCAACTTTTGGATCAAATAAGTCTTTTGAATTTAAATAAAAAAATTTAGAATTGAAATATCAATTTTCAGACTCAAATAAAGATATATTCAAAATTGAAATGTCCATTTTTAGAGTCAATTAATAATTTTCTGACTTGAAATATTAATTTTGAGAATCCAAAATAATAATTCAGAATTGCAATTTCAACTTTCAAATAAAATAAGTTTTAGAAATTTAAATTAAAAAATTCAGGATTGAAATATTAATTCTTAGAATGAAAAATAATAATTTAGAATTCAAATATCAATATTTAGATCAAAAAGGCTTTTGATTTTAAATAAAAAAGTTCAACTTCAAATAATGTTTTGAGGAATTGAAATAACAATTTTCAGATTCAAACATCAAGTTTAAAATTCAAATTATTTTCTTAAAGACTTGAAAGAATAGTTTTCAGAATTGAAATATAATTTTTCAGATAATTTTTTTTTAAATAATTTTTTTATAAAGAATTCAGAATTGAATGATTAATTTTTAGATTCAAATAGATTTTTTCAAATTCAAATAAATAAAAAAGAATTCCAATAAGAATTTTTAGAATAAAATATCAATTTTCAAATTCATTTTTTAAATTTAGTAATTTAAAAATGAATTGCAACAACAATTTTCAGAATTCAAACATTGGTTTTAATGTTTAAAATATATTTTTGAATACAACTAACATTTTATAGAATTCATATTTAAAACTTCAAATTCAAATAACAATTTTTGGAATTCAAATAAAGTTTTTAGAATTGAAATGAAAATTTTCAGATTTGAATAACAATTTTCATATTCAAATATTGATTTTTACATTAAAACAAAATGTTTCACAATTGGAATAACAATGTTTAGACTCAAATAATGATTTTAAATTAAATTAAAAGAATTCAGAATCCAAATAAAAAATTTCAAATTCATATAACTTTTTTTAATATTTAAATATCAGTCTATTATATTCCAATATAATTTTCAGATCTCAAATATCAATTTTCATATTTGAATAATAAATTTCAGAGTTCAAATATTAATTTCTAAATTCATTATATGAATAATATACATACATATGCTTAATTAATAGACACACAAATATATATTTATGATACATGTAACATATCATAAATAAAATTTTAATACATACATAAAAATACACCCCTATGTCTTCATTAAATACTTTTAGGATGCGATTAATTTCGTGACTATTGTGATTAATGGGACATATCAATCTATTAATGGATGAAAATAAACTTCAAAACCATCCAATCGATAGGATGAAGTTTCCAATAGTTGCATCATAGTTGTAAAAATGATCAAAATAATTGAAATTTGATCTTATCATTGTAAATATTCCCAAATTTAGTCGCAAATGACTATAAGTCACATGTAGTTGCAAAAAGAGTGGTTACATTTTGGCTGATTTTTACTAATGTTGTTTTGTGTTTAATTGTACACATGTTCATAATGAAGTCAATTAGAGCGATGATTCATTTCAAATTCTTGTTGTCGATCAGATTGTTGCATGCATCATTACACAAGGTCTATGGTTCTTCCCCCTTCTATGTGTAGATGAACATCTATTGCATGTGGTTCATTTTTTGTTCAATATTTCTAAAACAACCATCCACCTTGGCACACATGTGCATTTTATTTCTGATGGCAAGTGCATGGAGCTGCTCAAGGAAGTGAAAAATATGGTTGCAAAGGAGGTTTTGTGCATGCCCAATGCTACATCCTCCACAATGACCTTAGTTGTGAGCAAGACATTTTTGTTTTGTCACCTTTTCAATGAGAACGGGCAAAGGTATCATTGAGCTTCTAAAGGGTGATAAATTTAATGAAACCTTGTTAGAGTATGTTCCCTTGTGTCCGCCTAACATCCACAACTTCATTTCATTAGTCAAACATTGCTTTGTGAAGATGGGTTCTATTGATTCCATCTTGATGTTCAAGGCCTTTAATCCTTCTGACTACATTCATGATAGTTGTTTTCTTGACAACAAATTGGGCGAAAGGTTTATATTTTCAAAATGTTGGTTAAAGGGGACAGTTGTGGAATTCATTTAGTGAAACAAATGTAGCCTAGGGGTGATTTGGAGAATTCTTGGTTTATGTTTGACCATGTCAAATGTGTTCAAGGATGATGATTATGGCTTGCCACATCTATGAACCAATCTATTGTAAAATAATGTCTATTTTTATTTGCGATATGTAGTCTAAGGACATAGGAGCCCAATGTATATTTTGGCAAAAACTAAATGCAACTATCTTGAAGAAAGGTGTAACAAATCCCAATTTCAAGGGGTTCATGGTAGATAGTGCCCTTGAACAAATTGGAATGTTATTCATATTGATTATAAGAGTGGAAATCCCATTATGAAGGTGATTGACAAGGAGTGAACTTGTCTTTTCCATTGAACTCAATTGCTCGACATGCACATTAAACAACTCATTGTTTTCAAGTTCCAAGATCAACATAAAACTCTTTGTTACAAATTTAAGAATACAAAATCCTTAGAAGAAATTGATCTTCTTTATGTTGTAATTTGCTCTTAGTGGTACTCCTCTGGAGCTACTAGCGAAAGTGCAATTAAGGAGCTCTAATTGGTTGAGCTTTTGGCATTTTCGTGTGAGGTACTAAGGAGGATTCATGCTAGTGGTAAATTTTTTTGCACCATGCTTTCCATTGATGAAAATGTTTTGCATTGTTTTCTTATTCCCTTTGTTCAATTTCATTACAAAAGTTATGTTATGTTTTTATTCCATTTCGTCATTTGAATGTAAAAATTCTCCTTGGAGGATGAGGCCGACATGCCCACTTGTAATCTATTGGAAATAGTCCATAACATTTGGCTCCAACATCTGGGAAAAGAGGTGCCTGCTTGTATGTTGCCACTTCAAATGACTACGTGCAACCTTTCAAGCAATCTGCATTGTACTATGTTTTCTTGTTGGTGGTCCTTCTGAGATTGGATCAGATAGGGATGAGTTGTGATTACACAGGGTTAGCCAATTTAGTGATCCTTCACAAATGGTGCCAATAGTTTCCAAATTTGCATTGGGTTTTTCAAATACATCGAGGATACCCCATTTGGAAGTTGAAGAGGTATTTGGATCCACTAAACGAAGGCAAAATCTACCACTCATATAAAAAAACAATTTTCACAGGCCACGGGGCGTAGCCAACCAAAATAATGGAACCATTCATCAAAGGCCTTCCCAGTTCTCATTCACAATGGCAAGGAAATGTTGGAACACCTTTGTGTTAACAATGTTTGGCGCATTGAATGTTGTCTCCAAAAGTTGAATGCTTAATGTTTGGCATTGTAAAAGGTCACTAAACATTATTGTAAGGCAAAAATCATTTTGAAAAGAACAAATTATGGCATTGTTGTTATTTATTGTGTTGGTAATTGGAGTGTTATTAGAGGTGCGTCAATTTAGTTACACAAGTTATGGTTTTGCCATGACATGATCATAATCATTATGTTGGTGGCACAAGGAAGAAGTAGGTAATTGGTAGGTTGGTTGTGCTTTCCATACGGCTTATGCAAGAAAGGACAAATTTCATTCAAGATGAGGTGATGACATTGGAAGAAGTTGGTTTCTTCATCTTTGAAAAATCAAATTTTCATTCGAGAAATCTTTTTAGTGAAGATGCATCTATTTTTGTTAATAGATCAACATATGAAAATTCTTGGCCAAAGACTTGAAATGGGAAGAATATTTGTCATCTTTCAATTTTCAAGATTTCAACTCAACAATAAAACAAGTGGGAGGCCAAACATGTTTGTTTTGCACAGATCTTGCCACCCACCAATGTCTTGCTCTAGGTTATGGACGAATATATTGTATCATTTCAAGTTTCAATTGAAAATCGTAAACAATATGAAGTTACAATTGGTAATTTCCTTGCATGCACTTACATACATTTTGTGTCAATGTTGATAAGCTCATTGGATGGTTGTGGAAAGTGAATGCATTGTAAACATTTATATTATATCTTACAAACTATGATGTTCTATGGCGTGATGGAAATGTCATTCATCATTTGACTTAGAGTTGGGACAAAGTTCATAAATTAATAAGTCAGACCAAGGCTACAAAGGTCAAGTAGGGAGATGTTTTCTTAGATAATTTAGTTAGTTTTGATTTTTTATTTCTCGAGAAGTTGAAGTCACTTTGTTTTTGGCTCAATTAAAACAATTTGAGTTTTGGCCAATAGTGTTTGAAATGATGTACATACTAATATATATATTCATTGGTCTTAAATATTTGTTAAAGTTTTTTGTTGATTATTGTCTTCAATTACTTTTGATGAATGTGGGCTAAAAGAAAGTTCATTGACAAGTGCATCTTAGTTGTTCCAATGGGGAACCTCAATTCCAAATTGCAACAAAAACTTTGTTCATCTATTTAAACTTGTCCAACAAATAACATCTTTCATGATGTTTTCATCCAAAAAATAAATCCATTTGTCATTCATCCATTTGTACATGGTAAAATATTTTGCCACATCATCAAAGATTTTGTTTGATGTGACAAAGTATAGTGTTACCATATTTCGTTCAAGTCATCAAAAGATGTTAAAAAAATTCCATCTTGCTCACAGGCTCATGCTCACAATATAGTGTCGTTGGAGAATTTACATGATCTTTTCAAAAAACATGATGGTCAACTAGGCTCAATGTTATAATTTAATAGTGGTATAAATTTGACACATGTTGAACACCAAAACCTTACTAATTGCCAAGTTTTTCATTTTATGTTCTTAAATGCATATTCAACAAAAATAATCTTGAAGGATTTAATTCCCCATCTTAATCTAGAGATGAAATAATGAATCATTGATGATGTTTAGTTTGGAAGTGATACATTTGAAACAATTTGATATTTTTTGTGTTGTGGTTGTAAACTTTTGAAACATTTGTTTTGATTCAATGATGTGAATTGTTCATGGCGAACTCAAAATCTAGCTTACCTTTTCATAGCAATGTATTTTTTTAGGATATCCTTTCATAATTATGTCTTGTTGCACATTATGAAAAAAAGTCCGATCTCCAAAGATGTTATGTTTTTTCCTAGGATCTTACATGTAATTCAATTGTAATTTGGACATTGATGAAAATTATGTCATATAATAGAGTTATCCATAAAGTAACCCTCTTTTCACCTTGTCTTTGGGCCTCCTTTCACCCCTATCCCCTCTTTCAGTGGTATCTGCAAAATAAATACATTTTAATAAATCGCAGTACAAAGTGCTGATACTCAACATTTAATGCACAAGGTTTGGGACTAATTATAATAGTTGTACAATTAGGAGGAATGAAATATATGTAGGTAACAACAATATATGTTCAAGAAAAATGAAATACAGGATGAAACTTAGTTTACCACCAAAATTGATGGTTTTCTGAGTTTCATCCCTTTTTGAATGTTAATGTATTTTTTTGCAGGTTTTCTTTTGAATCTCACCCTATGTATGATTAAACTCAGGGTTTGGATGCAATGTTTTTCTTACATTACGGATAATTCTAATGATATGAAAATAATAAAGCCATTCAATTCAAAGATGTTTATGAAACTAATAAAAAAACATTTTAACAACTTTGATATTTATTTTTGTCCATTTTTATTCTACTCATTTGAGTTTATATGCATGATACATAATAAAGGCAGACTGCAAAATTTCAACTTGTAATTAAAAAACATGCATTGAAAGTTCTAGGTTTTTTTCGTTGGTCAAATTCTTGAAGTCCATGCATTGGCAAGGATCCCCAACATTAATTAACATTAAATGAAAATTGTCCTAGGTGAGCTCAAGTATTTTCACAAAAGTGTTGCTACAAGTAGTGACCTAGGAAGTGTCTAGGTCTAGATGTGACTAATTTAATGATTTATTTTTAAAAAATGGAAAAAGATCCCTAAAAGTCATAATTTTTTTTTTCATGTTTTGAAAAAAATTGCCAAGTTGCAAAAATTTACCAAGTTAAAAAAACTGATTGAAATAAGTTGTTGGATAGGAGTATAGTTTATTTCATAATACCTAATAACATGATATTGAAGTAAATTAACCCAATTTTATTGTAAAAAGCCCTTCACATGTGAACTCTTTGAAACATGGTGAAGACAACTGGACAAATATTTGACACCAAGATTCTAAGATTTGGCACCATATTATCAATAATTCTTCTTCTTTTCAATCATTCCCACAAAACCCATATCATTTGGGAAAAAGAAGCCAAAACGCCATTCCCAGAGCATGAGCTGAGGTCTGATAAGCTCTATTAGGCACACCACTGGCAAGTGTGCACTGTGGATGTGCGTCACTGGCGGAAAATGTATAAATTAGTGTGACACCTCCTCCTCAAATGTGTGGAGGTTTAATTTACTTTGAAGATAACTGTGTGTTAAGTGAAGAAAAGTTTCTTCATTGTATTCAATGTTATACTAATTCTGAAACCCTCATCTACTCCAGATGTGAAGGGTACATAAGTATCGTGTACATGAATGTCAAAGGGTATTTAAATATCAATGGCATGTTTCAAAGTCAGCTATCCCTGAAAGTTTTTTAGTTGCAATGAATACTTGCCATTCAAATTTCAATCCTTTTTCCCCCAAACTTCTATCCCAGGTGAAGATTCTAACTATTGGATCTCCCATATAGGTTACTACAAAGGTGCAGGCCTAGCTTGCAATAAATCCTAAGTAAGGCTAAAGCGTCCTTGGTTTCAAACTTCAAAGGCTATTTAAATCTGGATGCTCAAGATCCGAAGACCCTTAAGGTTTGAGTGCTGCTAGCCTCATAACTTTCAATTCAAATTCAAATCCGCTTTGCCCCGAACTGCCCTTCAACTTCAAGGTTCTGAACTGGGTGGGATATGAAGCTTGGCAGGGAACGAACTGCGCACATGCCAACTATGGTGAAGGGTGACGCCCATGGCACTCTGTTTTTAAATTCTTTTTCCAGGGAGCCACTTTGATTGGCCCATCAAAAGCATTTATTGAACCTTGGATATATGCCCAAAATATAATCATGCCCAAAAACATTTTCCCTATTTTAACTGTTGTTGTTGGTTCCAACTTACCATAAGGGGGTCAGAGCCATTAATGAGCCTCTTGTTTGTTTATGGGTTTTACTTGTTTGTTTGTTTCTTGCGTGCTGCCTTGGACAAAGCACTGACGTATGTCACTGTAGCTGTGGAGAAATAAAAAGCTGGAGAGTGATGCGGGGGTGGGGTCCATGGATGTACTTGGGGGGACATTTCCTTGCTTGAACCAAGGTCTTTCGTGTTTTCCTCTTGTTGTTGCTGTTTTTTTGTGTTCACATTCATTTTGGGTCTCTTTTTGTTTGTTTGTTTCCTTTGTTGTGGCAGTGTCTTCTTTCATGCTATTTCATGAGATTTTGGCTTGTGTTTTTTTCCCGTGGTTTTTCTTCTCCCCAGTCTGCTTCTCTGCCCTGACTGACCTCCGAGGAGGGGTTTTGAAGGGATTTTGTCATGTGGCTTTTGTGTTTAATGTGGTTACAGAATTTTCTTCTTCTTCTTCTTTAGCTTTGTGTTTTGTTTCTCAGCTTTTTTTTTTGGGTTGTTTCTTGTTCAGGGATAGCTGGAGGGAAATTCTTTGTGCTAGTAGTAGGAGTAGGAGATCTTGTGCCTTCGAGGAGTTGTTTCTCAAATGATTTGAATGCTGAGAGAGAATTTCATTTCCATTTTTTTAGGGTTTTGTTGCAAAGATGGTTTGATGATGAACAGGTTCTTTTAGGGTAAGTAGGTATTGTTTTGTTGTTTCTCTGTTCTCTGGATTAATTTTTCTTTTTTCTTTCTTTTGGGTTTTGCTGTTCACATAACTGAGTCCGAGGACTCTGATGCTTTTGTCGCCATTTCTTTCCTGTTTCTAGAAAACCTTGAGAGATTTCAGCGGCAGCTGAGAAAGCTTTTTCCAGCTGAATCCGTGTTCTGCTTTCATCGTTTCTGCTGAACTCTTTTTTGCATGTGGTGTGCTTTTCCCAGCAGCAAGCAGCAGCATGCAGAGTCATCTTTAGAAAGCTTCGTTGGGTAATCTCTGTAGTAGAAAAAAGCTTCAATCTACAGTCGACCAGTCAGTCATTCAGTCATGGAGGTCTTTGATTGAATACTTGCAAAGGTTGACTAGGGTTTTCACGCTCCTCTTCGTGTTCTTCTTCTTCGCGTTTTTAGGGTTTTCATGTCTCTACTGTGCGGACTGGTTTCGTGTTTTGTGGTTTAGGTCTGTGATTATTGCCAGCAGAAGCACACGTTGCTGTGTTTGTTATTGCGTGTTTTGCTCTTTTGGGTGTTCGCCGAATTCGAAATTTCCTTCCGTGACGAACTTCCACACTCCTCCTGCTCTCTCTCTCCTCCGAGTTTCTTCTTGTTGTGGGGGTGGATATGGAGTCGGCAACATCAGCGTTGAAATGCAGTGACATTCTGGGGGAAGACACACTTGTAAACATCCTGGGCTTGTTGCCAGCCAAGTCACTGGCGTCAGCTGCATGTGTGTGCCGTTCATGGAATTCAGCAGCCAGAGTTCTCAATGCCACACCACGCATGATGTCTGCCCTCTCCCTCCTTCCCGATCTCCAGGTACTTAGTTTTGAGTTCCTTTTCTTTTTTCTGAATCCCCCCTCGCCCACCCTCTGCAGTGGGCAACAGTTTCAGTTTCCTCTTCTGCAGGACTCAGAGCATCTCCAGTGGCGCTCAGTATGTGGCCCTGCACTGGAAATTTGGATGAGGTGCAGCAGTCAAATCTAGTGGATCCACTGGAAGGCTGGTGTGACCCTGGAAAAATGCACATCTTTCAGAGCCATGGAGTAGCCCTGGAACAGTCTAGTTAATATAGTCAAATCATATTTATTGACTGCTCCCTGTTTCTGAGCAGCTAGATAGTTTGATTGATCCAAGTGAGTTGCTACTGGTAGTCTCCCACCTATTTACAGGCCCAGTTTCAGTTTTATGGGTGGGGTTGGAAAAAATGTAAGTAATTAAAACTTGAATGTGAGAAATATTTTTGCAGGGCCACATACTGAGCACCACTGGAGATGCTCTCACTGATGACTCTGAATGCTCTCTTTGATGTCCAAAGTAGTTTTTCCCCTTTCAGTTTCTATTGTCTTCTGTGCTACTATGTCTGTCTGCCTCCAATTATTAAGTAGTTTGTTTTTTGTGCTTGTGTTACGGGCAGGGTCAGAGTTTGCCAGAGTTGGGAGTTCTCTTTTGTCTGTAAGGTTTTATGTCTGTCTAGGGTATGCTGCTGTCTCTAGAAAGGTCCATCACTTCTCTATTTGTTTTGGTCTTTTTTTCTGGCAGAGTGCAATTGATGCTGTGGTGGAGAGGGTGATGGGGGCCCCATTTCGTCCAGACTTTGCAATTGTTTTTGCAGGGCAGAAGTTCAGCCTTTCACGCATCTCCACACTTGTAAGCACATCCCCTGTCTTTTCCTCTTTTCTCTGCAATTTCTCCACATCCACTACTCTTCCAATTGAAGATTGAGATTTCCACATAAACAAAAGAGAAAGTGGGTGAGTTTTATTTCTGTTTCTGCTTGCTTCATCTTTGTAACAAGGACTGCGTCTGACTCCACATTTGAATCTGGAGTACAATCAGGGCTGATAACAGCCCTTTTTGTTTCAGGGTTTTTATTGGTATCTTTGCATTTGTGTCTGGTGATTCTCAGATGAAGGCTTAGTCGTAGGAGAATTCAAAGACAAACTCCATCTGTCAATTTTTTGTTGCACTCCTGTAACCTTGTAGTATTGCCTCCACATTTTTTCATACTCCTGTTGATTGTTGTTTTATTGTTCTTTGTTCAAGTTCTTCAGTCCTTATCTGGAATACTTTCTTTGACTTCAAGAAGAAGTTTTGGACCTTGTTCTGGCTTTCCTAATCATGAATGTGAAAGTTTTGCAATTCTCACAAGAGGTATTGTATTGATGAATGTTTTGGTTTCAATGCTGCAGCTGAAGGAGAAACTTGGGAAAAATCTGCCATTGATTGCTTGCCATGCTGCAGGAATAATTGGACAGGATGTTGCCAGTGGTGAGCACATGGAGGTAATCAATGTCTAACCTACGTTTGTTGCTCCTCCTTGCTTTCGTTTTTCCTGAAGTGAACTCTAGTCTGTACAAGACTGGTTCTGGGCATTGTCAACTTGTAGAGCACTTACAAGACAATCTGGTTGGTCTGGTGGGTATATGGAATCAGGTAAGCTGGCCACAGCCAGGGGCAGGAATGAGCAAGACACTGAGTCGCCGAATTGTGTCACGCCAGAATGGGCTTGTATTAACTGTGGGACGTGTTCCAGGACTCCATGTGCAGGCACTCTCCCTCTGCAATTCTTGTGGGGTTAGTCTGTTTCACCTCCTTACCTTCATTTGTATCAAGCTTCATGTATTAACTACATGTTATGTGTGACTAACATGTTTAATATGCAGGAGGTCTGTTGACAGTGGTAACCAGTGGACAAAGTAGAAAACTTTAATGGGAGTTCTTTGCTATACTGCACTGGATTCTATGTCTAATGTTGTGGTGTCTTTCATTGGCCAAGAGTTTCTTCTCCTTCATCTTGCTCCCCAATCTTTCACAGCTTCCTTTGAAGTAGATTCATATGAGGAAGAGCTCTTCATTGGTTCTTCCTTGGCGCATCTTTTGCTGCTGAAGGTCTTACAAGTGGAAATGCTTCTGTCTGTAGTTCAATGGTCTCTGAGCAATAATGGTATTGAGTCATTTCTTTTTTCCCTGAAATACCAGAGTTACCCAAAATATGGTTCCATGTTGCCAAGCTGTGGTAAAAGGAGGCATGATGAGAGGAAAAGGAGAACTGAGGGTGAAAAAAATGAGAGAAGAAAAAAATGTAAAAAGGGAAGAAGATGAGGAGGTATCTGTTTGAGAATTTGGGGTTCTTGAAGACAGTTGTTTGAAATTTCAGAGTTTCAAGAAGTAATTTGTTGGATCTGGTACTTTCCCATCTGTGGTGTTCTAGACACACGGAAGTATGGTATTGAATGCTTGTACTGCTGTTACATTGCAACTATATGTGGTTATTGAGACAACATTTGTTTGGTTATTTTACATGTTTTTCTGGGATTTCGCTCTGCAATCGGATTGATATTTGATCTCTATTGTGAAACAAGAAAGTGGAATTGTTGTTGCAGGTGCCCTGCATCGTTAGTCCTCTACCGAGATTTCATCTCAGCTAGGTTTCAGCTGTAAATGATGTCACACCTGACCTTGTTTCTGTGCTTTTCTTCACTTACTTGGAAGGGTCTTTCTGATTTTGGCAGGTGGATGAGGTGGAGTCATTTGTTTGGCAAGCTGGGAGGACAGCACAGGGTGAATATAAACCACAACTTGTGAAGCAGATCCTACTTCTGGGAGTAAATATCCTCATCATTGATCCCTGTTGTTCTCTTGGGTTTGAAATGAATTAGTTCATCATGGACCTTTTTGTGCACTTACTTTTCATGTCAAGCTTCTGACCTTTTCTAGACCTATATGTATGATTGCTGTTCTGAACAGACAATCTTGACTTGCATTATTCAGTTTCCACTTGGAGCAGAAGAGTTAGAGACTTAAGGCTGTCTTCAGTGTTTTATAGGGTTTAGGGTTTAAGGTTTCTGTAGTGTTATTCCATTTTTTGTGCATGTAGAACTGGTGGATGTGCAGTTAGTTTTCAGGTTCTTAGTGTTCATTTGTTATCCCTTGTTCTTGTCACAATTCCTTAAGCAGTATGTCTACTTCAGAGCTAATAATCTGACTTGGGTGAAGTTTTGGATGGAGTACAGGACCCAAGTGCTGACATGATACGTGTCACCAAGAGGCTTGGTAAATATTCCTAACTAATCCTGGTTAGCCCATACTGTCTGAGTCACCAGCCTGTCAGATGCTTCAGCATTTTGTTCTTTGATGAAAGTCATGGGATTTCTGGGATTCTGTCAGTGACATTGATCATAAGTTGTTCAAACTTGCCACTTCTCCTTTGGAAAATGGATGTGTATTTAGAAGCCAAGTCAAATGATAGAAGATCTACCAGGGTTTGGAATCCTTTCCCAATAATGTGGAGCATTGGCTGGGCACAAATGTAACTTTATTTGCCCTAATAATGAAGTTTGGGTTCCTGTTTGTTTAGGCTCTTGTCACTCTGTTCCTAAACCCTAAACTCTAGACCCTGTTCCTAGGAGAGTTTTTTCTTTTTTCTCTCAACACCTGCCATGTAGGCTTCAGAGATCATCCCTAATCTGTAGGTCTGTGAACGATCTTTTTGTACTTGGTTTTTTTGGAATTTTGGAGTTTCAACTACCTGGACAAAGATTCTTTCAGTTGGAGCATATTCCAGCCAAATGATTTTTTATAGGGTCTTCAAAGAGGGGGAGCTTTTTATAGCCCACTTGGTCCCTTCTGTATCCGCTTTGTATGCTTAATTGTGTTTGTTCTTTCTTCTTTTTGTTTTAGGTTTTAGGGTTTATGTGTTCCTAAATTCTCTGCAGAGATAGTTTTTCATCTGCAGATTGTTAACATCATGATATGGAGCTTGCATCCTGGTGTGATAGCACTATTTTGGGTTTTGTTTGCAGATCGAGCATTTCGTGGAAGATCAGTGGTGGTGGGAGGGTTTTCTGCACTGTCTCAGTCTGAGGGGGGCTCTCTTCTTGCACACTGTACTGCAGTCAGTTCCTCCCATCTTGAGCATCCACCACAACTTGAAGAGAAAGGTGCCCGGAAGAAACTTCCGGAGCGGACAAACAGCCAGCGGGCCTGCAAACGGAAGGCTCCAGAGGAGCCCCCAGTGCTTGTTGTCACCTCGGATTCATCAAATGCTTCAACTAGTAAGGTGACGGTGACATCGGCATCAACATCAGCAAGTAGCCGCACATCGAGTGGCAGGAGTCACAAAAGTGATGGAACTCTGCACCAGGACGTTGTTGCACTTGTGTTCTCTGATGCAGATGCTTCATGTAAAGGTAATCCCTTGGTCTTGTGCTGTTCTGTTTTTCTAGCATTGAACCTCCAATCTTGACTGGGAACCATAGAGTAAGTTCCCAAAACTTCGGGAATTACTGGTGGCTCTATGAGCCCTTTGGCCTTTCCCTACTTGTCTGTGTGCTTGATGTTAAAGATGGACAGATGATAGTCATGATCTTATCACTCTTGTGGTGTAAATCTTAGTGTTGGTGCATGGATCTAGGACACATGAATGCAGTTGACATCTACAGCCTTGGCTGAGAGACTGATATGGTGCCATTTCAATGTCGTTCATCCAGAGGTTCCCAGAAAAAATGTTGATTGCATGGTGGGCACTGGGGGTGGACTGGCGGCAATTGGCCCTCTTTACACTGTCGTTTCTGTCCGCCAGACGAAGGATCCTTTACTGCAGGAAACCACAACCTGGCTCACTTGCATGAAGGAGGGCGATGACAAAGAGCTTGACGGCAATGCTATGTTTGAAGACCTCAATAACCAAGTGTGTTATCTTGGGTTCTGCATACATTTCATTTTAAATCTGTCTTTCCTGGGCACCCCTTGAACTTCTGCCTTATCTGCATTTTACGCTAGGACTTGCTACTAGAGAGCAAGGCTTTTATTTTGTAGGCAGCCACACTTGGCAGCTCTGATTTTTGCACCTTCTTCTTTTGCCATTAGGAACCTTGCACCTGATTAATACAAGGAAGATTTCTGTGTAGAGGACACATGCACAAACATGTCAAGTATCTGATTGCACAAGATTTGACATAAGATTTGTGTTGGTATACTTGCAGATAAGTAGCAAAGGATTATTGGCAGCATATGTGGGGACCTGGAGACCTCCACGACGCCATAAACGAAGAGTTCACTCTGAAGACACTATGGGCTCATTCTCCCTTTATGAAGTTCAAGGGTATGCCTTGCTCGTCTCCTGTTCTTCTCTTCCCATGTCCTCTATCCATGTCTCAACTCTGAACATATCTGTTACTTTTGGACTTATGATCTTGTTCAATCAACCACCACTATAAAGAAAGTTACCTCTAACTAGAAAACAGTGTGCAATGCCTGGTTTAGTTAAATCACAAAGTGGTTGAGGTTGGACCTAACTATCTGAGTGACTACAGATGGCTTGTCTAACTGTATGACAAGATCTCCTGGATGTGAGCTGTTGTAGACATGGAAGTCCAGGCATTTTGACTGTTGGCTCATTTTTGATTCTGGTTAAGTCATGAAACCATCCTGGATGGCTTAACAGCATACAAAATGGAGGAATGTGACAGTAAGGTGCATAGTGCATACATCTGAGGATTAGTGGTGGTGGACCCCTTGTGCTTTAATTCAATCCATAGACTGCTGGTGAATGTAGATAGTACAGAGAGAACCCATTAAAAAAAAACATTTTTGCTGGGTTTTGTTCACATATTTTTATTTAACTAAATTCTTACTTCTGGCTGAAAGTTAGAACAAAGATTGCTGAGGGGGCAGAATGTTTTTCTGCAACTTAGGTCATACAAACATGAGGTGAAAAGCTTTCTAAGATGATTTCATATGATTTCATCCTTGGAAGCTTATTAGTCATATCTTTGCAAGTATGAAAAAATAGTAAGGATGTTCCAACATCCACACAAGCATGACAATGAGATAAGTTAGTGGGAGTCTGTTTTACAGTGCGGATGAGGAGTATTTGCTGATTGGTGGAGAGGGTGTTCGAACTGGAGATACCCTCCGATTCTATGTCTCTGATCCAGATGCTGCCCGGATACAAAGCCAGTGCATGCTCAACGAGGTCAAGAGGTCACTGGAGGAGGGACATGCCCCTTCTGGTAAAATCAAATTGGAAGAACAGCAAAGACAAAGGCCCCAACCCAGCCACCCCATGGATGAGGCATCAGGACCTTCAAGGAGAAGGCGAGTGTTTGGAGGTTTATTGTTTGCTTGCGCGGGGCGGGGTGAGACTTACTTTAGTGAAGCAAATGTGGACAGCAATACCTTCTTTGGGAGGTTCCCTGACACACCCCTCACAGGAATGTTTTGCTTGGGTGAGATTGGGCCCCGTTCTGTCCTCCCTTGCGAGGATGGAAGCACTAATATTCATAGGCACATGTCCATGGAGCGGGGAAGAAAAACAGACCTCAATGTTTTCAGCTCCATGTTTGTGGTCTTCTCACATACTTCATAAAGACAAAGAAATCAAAGAATCAGAAATAATTAAACACACATTGGGAAGCTGACAGCTTTTTGAATCATGGAAAGCTGTTTTCAGAGGCAGAATTCCCTTCTGCCATGGTAGCATTTGCAGAGTACTTGAAAGTACAGAGAAAGTTTGTTTCTCTGTTGTGCTTGGTTGATTCTCAGTGTTAATTTTCAGATGCCTAAAGATTTGCACTGAATGCAAATTCCTGGGTTTAGCATGCTATAGGAATAGGCTTTTTCAGAATGCTGTGGCTCCTTGTATTCCCCTTCTGAGTCAAAGACTTCAAAATTTCTTGATTGACTATGGGTGGGACTCTTCTGTGCCAGGTTCCAAACCTGAGAATTGTATGTACAGGAAATGGATGGTCAGTTGATTGTTTGAAGTACATGCAGTGTTTTCATTGGCAGCTTGACCACTCTTTGGTTATAAGAAGGCTCAGTTGGATTGTAGGAGATTTACAATAGATAAATAAATGGACAGCCATTGTGATTTACAACAGTCAATAATGCTGGTTGTTAGTGTCTGTGGGCAAACCATTTATTTATCTAGTAGTCACATGTTTTCCAACCTATTGTCTCTATATAGGACTTACTTTCTATAAGGTTATTTTCACTCATTTTGATGTTATTTTGTTGTTTTCATATGCATGATACAAGATATAGAAGTGCATATTCTTACTTTTTTTATTTACTTCACTATCCTGCTTCTACCCTAACAGGTTGTTTGTTGATCAATTCCTTCAAGTGGTGAAGTTTGGTTTGCACGAATGGTTTCATCATCCTATGCATGTTGCCCATGTTTTACATCCTTTTTGGTGACCTAATAATGGAACAGCCAGAACCAAGTCAGAACTTTGTTTTACATCCTTTTGGGGGAAATCCCCAAAAGTTAGGGGAATCCCAAAAATTTCTCTAGAACTCATAGTAAATCCTATTTAGAAATCCTTATTTAAGTTAATCTAATCAACTAATTTTCTCGTCTAAAAACATGCACTTCAAGAATCAGTAATAAGTTTTCGGTAATAGAAAACTGGTAGTAGTTTTCAATAATAATTTTCAGTAATAGTTTCTGGTAATAGAAAACCAGTAGTAGTTTTTGGTAGTGGTTTTTGGTAATAGTTTTTGGTAATGATTTCTGATATTGATTTTTGGTAGTAGTTTTTAGTAATGATTTTTGGTAGCAATTTTCAGTAGGGATTTTCGATAATATTTTTTGGTAATGATTTCTGGTGGCAATTTTCAATAGTGATTTCCGGTAGCAATTTTTTACCTTTAACAGTTGTATAAGAACAAAGCTTGTTTCAAATTAGTTTTTCAAATTTTAAAGCTGGTCATGTGTAATGGGATGGTTTGCTTGAGTATCTTTGGCGGAAGAGTTGTCAGATATGTTTGCCTTGTATGTGTAATCCTAATGCAGTGTAATGACTTTGTGTTTGGAAGTTTTCTAAACAAATTGCTTGTTTTTTAGGATAATTGTTGTGATGGATCCTTGTACTTTTCAAGAGAATAATTGTAAGGTGTTCAAAATCATTTTGCATGATCTAGAAGGAAATTGGTGTGAGATGATAGCTTTTAGTGTGTCTCAACATGCTTATGGTGTTGTGACCACAAACGTAGCATCTGAATTGGCTAAAGCAGTTCTAATGATCATGGAGTAAATAAAAAGAAGTGAAATGTTTTATTTACTTAATATTTTAAAAATCATTATGCATGGATGGTTTAACTTGAATTATAATGCACATTGAACATTGGTTTAATTTTAATATTTAATGTCTAGCTAAATTGACTCAAGTCCATTGTTATGCGTTGCACCATACAACTTGATTGCCCCCAAGGTTTGAAGGGTTTTGATTTGAAATTTGTGGATTTCACAAACATATTATTATTAAGTTGTCATAAATTGTTTTGTAATTTGTATGCATTTGGCCTGGTGGTCACCATGCACCAATCCCCTTGTTTTTCAATGGCTTTCTTGAAGTATTGTTACCTTGCTTAGTGGTCACCTAGTGTTTGTTGGAAACAAATATGGATTTTTCTTTATCCTACAAACTAATTAGAAAACCGATTATTGAAAGCACATGGACATTTCACCAACAATTATTAGTTTTAGTTCTAGATAGCACATTATGTTGTGGTAGTTATGTATTTCATTTTGCTAACACATTTTGTTGTTGTTTTATTTCAATGTTTCCTTTGGGGTGAAAACACATTACAAGGGTGTAATCACAGTCCTATGAGCCAAAATGGGTGTCAAATTGCAAAAAAAAAAAGAAAAGTCAAAATTGGATAAATATTTATTTTTTGTCCTTTAAAGCTATGGTAATCATGGCAAGTTATTGTTTTTTCATTCATACGAATTTCAAAGAATTCAAACCAAAAATTCATTTGATGAAATTTTTAATTTAAATTTTGATTTAAGACCTTTAAAAGTGAACAACAACGCATTGAACAAGAGTTAATTTTACAAAGGATTATCAAAAGGACTCATATAATAAAATGCATTTGATAAAAAAAAAATAAAAACGATAAAGACTTATTAACCACATTAAAAAAACACCCATTAAAAAAAAATGTGGAATTCTAAAACTTTAAAAATTCAAAGAACTTTTCAAAATTGATCCAAAATTTTAAAATTTCAAAAGTCCTTTGCCACACATAAATGGGATAAAATGTACATGATGTGTTAAAAAAAAGTTAAATTTGTTATACAAGAAAACATAAAAATGTAAAAAAATAAAAATTGATTATGATTTGAAATTATTATCATTTTCAAAGACAAAACATTGAATTTACAAGGAATTAGGACATTTTCAAAAATTCGTATTTATTTAAAAATGATGAAGAAAAAAACATGTCATGTATTTGGATAAATATAAGCATTTATTATAAAAATTTTCAAAAAAACATTGTTATTAAATTCATTCGTATGAAAAAAAAATAGAAAAAAAATATAATATTTGAAAAAAGTAATGATGTTGGCTCATTGTATTTCGTTTGCACCCATTGGGGGGGGCCACTTTGGGCATTTTCATGACATGTATGTAATGTATATTTCTACAAACATGTTGCATTTAATTTTGGGTTTCACTTATGGTGTCTAGGATTGATATTTTGATTTTCACAAAGTTAATGATATTTAATATTATTTGAAAAAATAAATTTAAAATATTATATTAAAAAATGGATATATTTATAATATATGTAATATAATAAAGTTTGTTTCTATTTTTGGATTACACTAAGTTTGGGTTTGAATTAGTCAACCAAAAAATGTTTGAAATTAAAAATTTTAAAATAACCCACTTCACATATCTTATCATCTTCCATTTGAAAGTGACAATTTTTAACAATGTTAATTTATCACATATGTATGGCCATCGACCCCAAAAACATCCATTTGTGATATGATAATTATCAAACTCTTCACATGGTTCACAAACTTATTCCAATCATATGGAATCACAATGTTTAATAGATACTACAAATTTCATAAAGACTAAAAATCATTTCAATCATTTTTTGAATATATTTGCATTTTAAAATGCATAGTGACATACATTTTTTTGCCACAGATTGTTAACAAATAGGAGATCTACTCAAGTGCAAACATAAATCTTTATTGAAAGGAAACAAAAACAACACAAAATATAACATCAAAAACTCTCCAAGGTTTTTGTCAAATGAAATACACAAACTTGTGCAATGAAGAAAAGAGAGCAAAACCATCAACACCAAGGTATTTACCGAAAAGACCAAACCATAAATAACCAAACTAATATAAATTAAAAAAGTAATTCAACCTTGTGAAAGTAACCTAATTACTTTTTTACTCCAGTAACTAATAAAACCTAACTAATTGAGTTTGAATTCTCAACACTCCCCTTCAAGCTCAAATCCACTTCTAGTACACCAAACATTTTTCTAAACCTCTTTAGCTTGTCTGTACCTAAAGCCTTTGTGAAAATGTCAGTAACTTGATTTTTAATACTAACATGAATAAGCTTAATTTCTTTTGCTAGAACTTTTTTTCTAATAAAGTGGTAGTGCACTTCAATGTGCTTTCTCCTAGCATGATAGACCAGGTTGTTAGCAAGTAGTATGCTATTGATGTTATCACAATAAATGACAACAAGAACATCCATTAATTGTCCCAAATCTGAGAGTTGTTTTTGTAACCAAATTACTTCACATGCAGCAATTGTTGCATTTCTGTATTCTACCTTCGTGCTTGATACTGCAACTGTTGGTTGTTTTTTACTATTCTAATTAACAACACCACTTCCAAAAGAAAACATGAAACCACTCGTCGATCTTCTATCTGAAACATTGTTAGCCCAATCAACATCCGTGTATCCATGTACTTATAACTATTTCTTGGCTTCATAAAAAATTCCACACTGCAAAGTACGTTTTATGTACCTTGGTATGCGCCTCATTGCATCCAAATGTGGCTTTCCTGATGTTTGCATGAATTGACTTACCATTCCAACTGCATAATTCAAATCTAGCCTTGTGATGGTCATGTAAATCAAACTGCCCACTATGCGTTTGTACATAGTGGTATTTTCCACAAGGTCTCCTTCATTTGCACTTAATTTCACATTTTGCTCCAATAGAATTGAAATGGGTTTGCAATCCGTCATCCCATATTCGGATAATTTGTTCAAGGCATATTGCCTTTGTAGTAACCATATCCTTTTAGGGGACTGGATTACCTCAATGCCAAGAGAGTAATGCAACTTTCCCAAATCCTTCATTTCAAACTTTTGTTTCAAAAGCTTTTTCAAATCAGAGATGTTTGCATCACTATCTCTTGTGATAATCAAGTCATCAACATAGATGACTATGACTACAATCCCATGATTTGTCTTTTTCACATATAGTGAAAAATCTGCATTGGATGTTTGAAATCCACTTATGACAAGATACTGACCTATCTCGTCTAACCAAGCTCTAGGTGCTTGCTTCAAGCCATACAAAGTTTTTTTCAACCTACAAACCAAATTAGGATGTGTTTGGTCCACATAACTTGGTGGTTGTTCCATGTACACTTTTTCATGTAAATCTCCATGAAGAAAAACATTCTTTACATCCATTTGATGTAAAGACCATCCTTTTGTTGTTGCCATAACAATGATTGCTCTTACAGTTGTCATTTTGGCAATTAAACTATAGGTCTCCTCATAGTCTATGCCATAAGTTTGGGCATAACCTTTGGCAACTAATCTTACTTTGTATCTGCTCATAGATCCATTTGCATTGTGTTTGACTTTGTACATCCATTTACACCCAATTGTTTTTTTGTCCTCTGGTAAAGCTACTAATTCCCAAGTAGCATTTGCATCCAAAGCCGCCATCTCTTCATCCATGGCATTGTCCCATTTAAGGTTTCCAACCGCTTGTTCAAAACAAGTGGGTTCAACCTTCTGTATAACTTTCACCATGTATGCGTAATGATGAGCTACAAAGCCATCATATGTGTGGGTCTTTATACATGGTACTTCATTCGTGTGGATCTTTGTACTCCACTGTTGTTGTCAGGTGTTTTCAAAACTTTTTTGGCCATTTGAGCTCTAGGAGTAGTAAGTGAAGGGATTTTTGATTTTTCACCCACACTCTTATCTAAATCACTTGACTCATCATTTACATGAGGATTTCTAGATGATGTTTGAGAACTATCATGTACAATGTTTGAAGATCTTAATTTTCATTTCCATGGAGTGCTACTGGACCCACTAATTGAAGACTCTTGTGGTCCACTTATTAATTGTGATTCTTGTTCCACATTTGATGAAACATCACCATTTCTAGTTTCTCCATCTTCTGCTATCTTTAGTGGTGAGTACCAATTAGTCATCTCATCAAACACAACATTTCTACTCACTTGCAACTTTTGAATGGAAGGATTGAAGCATTTATATCCTTTTCATTTTGAAGAATATCCAATGAAGATACATTTTTCAGCTTTTGGGTTTAATTTTGATCTCTTCTTGTTAGGAACATGCACGTATGCAATGCAACCAAACATTCTGAGGTGTGAAACATTGGGTTTCTTGCTTGTGAATTTTTCTTCAGGTGTCATGCCATGAACTACCGTTGTGGGTGTTGATTCATGATATAAACTGTAGTTGCTACCACTTCAGCACAAAAGTAATTTGGCAAATTCTTTTCATTCAACATGGCATGTGTTATTTCTACAATGTGCCAGTTTTTCTTTTCAACAATTCCATTCTGCTGTGAGGAATAACTACATGAATACTTATTTTGAATTCCATGCTCTTTCAAGTACTCACTGAATTCATTTGAAAAATACTCTTCCCTTCCATCGGACCTTAGGCATTTGATGTTCACACCCTTCTCCTTCTCCACCATTACTTTGAAATTCAAAAAATGTTGAAACACTTCATCTTTGTGTTTCATGAAGTAGACCCACACCTTCTTTGTGTGGTCATCAATGAAACTCACGTAGTATTTGCATCCTCCAATGGATTCTATTTTCGTGGTCCACACATCTAAGTGGATCATTTCCAAAGGTTTGGAACTTACATGAGTTGTTTGAGCTAGGAATGGATGCTTAGCTTGTTTCCCCAATTGGCATGCTTCACAAACTTCTGACATCACCTCTTTTATTCCAAATTTGGGAAGACTTCCAACAAAATTTTGTTTCTCCATTAATTTAAGATGTTCGAGATTAACATGGCCAACCTGCTTGTGCCAAATTCCAATGTCTCCAGCTCCTTTTCCATGTGTGAATAACATGGAATTCACCTCATGCATGTTCACATCCAAGGTGAACATTCGTCCATTCCTTTCTCCTTTTGCAATCAATTTGCCTTGGTTCTTCATGTCTTCCACAA
>Ga0116231_10005619_pt1 | contig 24579 bp, 12 predicted proteins | sample S1TSphgellanicum_2_FD_89695 | JGI IMG/M metagenome (GOLD analysis project Ga0116231, IMG submission 89695) | Host-associated microbial communities from peat moss isolated from Minnesota, USA - S1T2_Fd - Sphagnum magellanicum MG | ecosystem: Host-associated > Plants > Peat moss > Unclassified...
ACCAAAGGAGCTCTCCTTGAAGAGGGTATGATGGAATGAAATGCATTCTAGTGCCACTGCTGCTGTCCTCTTTGATGTTGTGAAGTCTTGTGATAGGTTAATGAAATTACAGTTGTAGGATTGTACAAATTTCTCACCATGTTCATCTTCTTAGAGCTTCATTCCAACTTGATGAACAAGTTTGACTTTTTATTTTGATGTGATCCTGGTATGACAATCATGAATCAGGTGACAATCTTCAGCAAGGAGGCCATGATTTTCACAGCATGTACTTGGATGTTTTATTACACACAATAAGTTGATCTGACAATTGATTTGCAAAGAGAATTGATTACTTTTTCAATATCAACTTGCTCTTATGGTTATCTCCATTTCATGTGGAGAGGAGACAAGAGCCTTTGTTTGACTAGAATTTTTGTAAAGTGACAATGGGCAATAATGAGAGAAGGTGGCCTTTCCGTGACATGTTTCAATGGCCTCAAAACTTGTTCTCTTCTGATTCTAAAGAGTTTGTAGCTCTTCCAAGTTGTTCTAATCAAGATGTGAGTGATCCAAACCTTTTCTTAAATATTATTCAGTCCATAAGATTGTTGCATATATCCTCTAAGCTTTTTTAGATAATAATCAAGGATGTACCATAAAACCTCATCAAAACATGCTACTGAATTTTGCAGGAAGGACCAGCTTGTTAATTGAATCCAAAATATTGGGATCAAATGAACATCAATGATATTGCAATAATTTCACTAGCATTTAGAGATACATGATCCTCTCATTTTTGTTGTGTTGTGGTATTTTGGTTGTCAGGGTCAGCCTGTGATCAACTTTGGCCGCCTGAAGATGATGTATCTGTTGTTGAATTTGATGTGGTCTTCTTTCATGGTCTACAAAGGCCCAATGAATTGGAAACTTGGAAGAGAACTTGGGCAAGCCACACCAACCCTCAAGATTGTTGGGCTCAAAATTGGCTGCCACATGACTTGGGTGGAAACATACGAGTGCTAGCATTGTCGTATGATTCATGTGCTGTACAAACTGACAACAAGGGACACATTGAAGATGTGTCTGAATTAGGAAGGAACATTATTCAAACCCTTGTGTTCAGGTTTTTTTTTCGATCATTGAATCCTTGTCATGTGTAGGTGTGGAGTCAACAAATTCATCTTTTTACATTCATGCAAAGGTGGCTTAATGCCATTTTCTTCCTAAATTGAAAGGGATGCTTTGTTGAATAATGGATCCTAGATGCTTCATGAAGAAGTAAATTACTTGTTGGGATTGTCATGCATGTCAAGTATGTATAAACTTGTTATGAAAACTCTTATCTTTTCCCATTCCGATGTGGATAGGTCCATGCACTTGTAGCAACTAAAATTAATGTGTTTTGGTATTCATAGTAGCAGGTGGAAGTTGGGTCAACGGTGCGGGTTTGTTCTTGTAGGCCACTGTTTTGGGGGTCTCATTATCAAAAGTCTAGCGGAGGAGGCAAATAAGAGGGCGTACAGCAAGGTAAAGAATGAGATTGATGAGCAATCCAGGAGAAGTGCCAACAAATTTCTCAAGAATCTACAAGGCATTGTGTTTTATGCGGTTCCCCATGCTGGATCAGAGCTGGAATCCTACTTCAAGAGATGCAGCTCAAATTGGTCAGATAAAATCTTTGGAGTAAAGTTGGCTAGATTCATGGAGAACTTGAAATCACATCAATCAAGGATGGAAAACTTGTCCAATACCTTTGACTCTATCATGAAGGAGTTGCATGTGAATGTGTTTGCTTTCATGGAAGGAATCCCTACAAAAGATGTGGTGAGTAGTGAATATTACACATCTGAATATTTGCATCCATGTAGTTGCAAATTAAGTGAATTATGCACAACCCTCTTAACTGTTGATGGCCTTGGAAACTATGCAAAATTCTTGGTTTCTTGTTTCCGATACACATTTATGTTTTGGAGATGGATGTAAAGGTAGTAATGAGTGTCGCTAATTGGGCCCATCATGCAAAATTGGAATGGTTTCATAGGGATATAAGTTGGTGGAAAAGGTTGGAGCACGAAGATTAGCAGGGGAAAACTATTATCTTGTTGAGGATGGTGATCACTTTACCTTATGCAAGCCTCCTAGCAAGGAACATCCAAGCTATAATTTACTTGTGGAATTTTTAAAGACTTGTCAGCAACAGGTAATTTATCACATGATTTTGTTAAGGGTCCACCTTTTCACTAGTCACAACTTTGAATTATGAAGATCTTTGTCAATAATTATCCATCCTTACATGAACATGGATTTGTGGAATTCCAAGGTTGGGGTTCATTTCTTTATATCATGTGTTGTATCCATTGTTTGTATAGTTTTGTGTAGTTGTTTGTCATTAGGTATGTTTAGTTGGTTGAAATTGAAGGTGTTTATGAACCCATAATTGGCAAATATTGAGCATAACCTTCAATACTTTGTCAATTTGTCACAAATTGTAGTTAACCCAAGGATCATTGATTACATATTGTGACTCTAATCCTTTTTTGTATGTGTTATTCAAAGAAGCACAAGGTCAAAGCAGTCCTTGGAGATGACATGTTTTGATACATCAAAAATTGTTTTAGTAAAAATGTAATAGAAGTGTTTACATATGCATGAGAAGGTTCCACATTAGAAGGTTTTTAAATGCTCATTTAATTACCATCATTGAATGTAGGATTCATTTAAACATAGCATTCAGAGGGCTTTTCATCGCAAGTTTCACTTTTATAAGGAGCCTACCCAATTGGTTGAAAAGCTATTGCGAAGTTTGAAAGAAGGAGGTGAAACACCTATTATAGTGCATGGGAAATTTGGAGTTGGGAAGACAACATTGGTGGAATATGTGAGGCAGAAATATGCCATGCTTTTATGTGACACTTTTCCTGGGGGAGTCTTTCAAATGAAGTATGGCCATGATTGTAATATAATTGCAAGTCAAGGAGAGCTCCTATGACAACTTACGCAACATGGCAAGGTAGGACCATTCTTTAAAACAATCCCATGAGGTGTAACAATCTAAGAAAAGTATGGAGCATTTAGTCTTTTGATTGGATGTTTTAACTTCTTTTAGCATCAATGTTAAACTATGAATTTCAACTTGTTGATGAAAGTAAGTTATTGGGAAACGGCAATATTGTTGTTTAGAATGGTATTGCTATGTTGCCTCTCTATAACAACTATGTTATTTAGCTTAAGTAGGGAGATAAAAGAAGATTGTGATTTTCTTTTTGATAGCCTAACAAATGGGCACCTATAGGTAGGGGTTCTTCAAACACCTTCACATAGGAGCATTCTTAACATGCTTCAAGAGGAGTTGGATAAACTTGGTGGAAATTGGCTACTAGTGGTGGATGATGTTTGGAGTGGTGGATTGATTCACCAATCTCCTGAACCAAGCAACATGGGGTCCAAGTTGCTAATCACTTCTAGGTTTCCATTGAAAGGACTACAAGCCATTCGGATTAAGGTGGATGAACGGAATAACAAAGATCTTGCTGCAAAATTCCTTGCAAGCAAGGTTGCTGATGATCCAAAAGAAACCGGATTCCCTCAAGGATGTGAGGTAAAAACTCTTTCACATGATTATTTTACAAATGCTTGTAAATGAATGGAGGCTCCAATGCCACATTCCTCTATCTAATGGTTTTAATTATGTTCAACATAATTGTCATGGCTTTGCATTGGCCCATAATTGTCAACATTGTGCTAAGATGCAAGATATAGTTTGAACTACTTGTCCATTTTGTGTTTTTTTGTCTTCCCTGTCTTTTAGTCTTTATCTGGAAGTATTTTCTATCTTGAAGGATACAATTTTTGCTTGGATCTAATTACCTTCAATCAGGAGTATGGAGATTTCAAGATACTCATCAAAGTTTGTATTGATGCAGGATGTAGCGGAAAAGATTTTAAAGAAATGCTCAGGATGCATGTTGGCTATTTCAATTTTGGGTTCAGTTTTGTCCGGTACTTCAAAAAATGAAAGTGCTTGGAAGAAAGTGTATTCACAATTCAAAATATTATGCAAGTGCAGAAGAGTACACCCCACATGATTACAATGGGACCATCTTTGCAGCAATTGATCTAAGTTTGAACCATGATGAAAACAAGATGTTCTCTAAGGATCTTATGTGGAATGTGCTTCAAGCATTGTCACTCTTTTCTAAGAGGGTGCCTGTTCCAAGCTGTGTAGTGAAGTTGGCATGGAAAAGTATGCAACCTGAAGGAGAAGCAGAATATTTTGAAGCTGTGGTCAATAGTCTCATCCACAAGAATTTGGTTGATGAATCTGTAGATGAATATTTGGAATTGCATGACTTGGTGTGTGAATATGTGGAATTGAAAAAGCCTATTGACTTAGTTACTATTCTTTGTGATCAAGAAGGGGAATTGAAGCAAGGTAGGGAGTTGTTAGCCATCTTCCTATTTATTTATGGCAAAAAAAATGATGACAATCATGTCAAAATGTTATTGTGGCAAGCCGGTGCTGACTTCAATGAAATATTTATTTTTCAATTTTCGGTTCATGCTCTCTTGGACAGCGATGCTGAAAATGCAATTCTTGCAATATTTCAACTCTACAAGGCAACACAACAAGATGCAAAGGCTCTTCTACATTTGATATGCACTGATGACTATCAAGCATTCGTGGCAGCTAGGGTTTTGGTTTGGCTTATGATCAATTTTGGTGGAGAAAACCTTTTGGTTGATGGAGACATTGAAAAATTTGTATGGCTTTGCACACATTATCTACAAAATATTTCATTAAATCTCTGGCGCTTGGTAATGTTGGAAATGGCAAATTGTAGGGTCTTTGCAAAAAAGATGATATGTCACCAACCCCTACTTATTTTGATAGTTGAGAGGATCCAAAAAGATGATGCGTATATTTTGGATTATGTTCAAATCCTTGTGGCATTGACCCTACATGTGCAAGGGATCAAGAACACAAAGTCAAAAGATAATCTTCTTGAAGAGGATAAGGATGTGATGAGGGAGCCAATGAAGTCACGTGTGTTAGACAACACATGTGTGTCACATGTTGTTTTATACCACGGGGAAAATAGTTCAAGAGGTACTGAGGTTCCTTTCTTTGAACCAAAGTTCCTTTCTCAAGTACTGCAATTACTATTACAACATATACAAATGAGTGCCACATCCAGGGACACAAAGTATCTTGGGCTATTGAGTTGGAGTTCTGGTTATTTTATTGAATTTTTGGATTGTTTGGTAGATATTACAAATGGTGCAACCCATTTTGTAGAATACGGGTGTGTGGAGTTGTTTTTTTCTCTTGAGGAGCCAAGATGGAATGGAATGACCTTTGAACATGCGATGAAATTATTTTGCCACAGGGTAATTTTTGAAAGTATATCATCCAATGGACGCATCCATTCACTTGTGTCAATATTGAAACATGGGACAAAGAAGGACATCATGAGTGTTCCTTGGATTTTGAAATATCTGGCTATTGGACATGAAGAGGTCGCACTACAACTTATTACAGAAGTGGGAGTGGAGAAAATGGCTGAAGGAGTTGAATTATGGGAGGGCTTGTGCCCAGGTGCGATGGTGGAACTTTGGTTGAGGCATGAAGGCATTGCAAGGGGAATGATATTGGAAGGTCATATTTGTGAGTCATTGACGAGAGTCATTCATCAAAACTCTGAAGTTTGTAGGTGTGTCTTATCAAATTTGATAAAGTACCATGGGGATATTGTTGCTGAAGATTTAGATGCCAAAGGAGGTTTACAACTATTTTTGGCATGTTACAATATGCAACCATTGAATCCAACATGGATTCAACTATTGCGAGACATGGCACAGAATAAGGCATTTGCAAAGAAAATGGTGGCCTTAGGTAACATGGAATGGTTGCAGACATACTTAAATCTTCCAATGAGCACAATTTGATTTCTATTGCTCACTTGGTCAAATATTTGGTTGAAGGCTTTGAGGGTCTAGGGATTTTATTGTCAAAAATTTGTATTAGGGTTTTGTTGGAGATTCACAAATGATTGCCTTACAAAGGATATTCAAGTTCACATTCTTGCCTGGAGCACAAAGAGATTGCAAATTTAATTGCAACTCTAATTACAACCAATGACAAGATCATGAAGGAGCTATTTTTTGAATGTTCTTATGAAATGTGTGTTGAGTTGCTATGTGCAAAATTCGCCATATCTTGAGAAAAAAAGGTTAAAAATCACCAGATTTAGACAATGTGTTCCATTAGGGTGCCAAAACTAGGCAAGATTCCAAATAAAATATATTAGTCCATCGAGACAGTTGCCATTTATTGTTAATTAATGCTAAGGAATTTGATCAAAAAAGCCTTACCCTCACATATTTTTAATGTATGCCTTCTCTTTATAAAATGGGTATGTGGACCTAGATTTGAGATTGTTAAAAGAAGTTCAACCATGTGAGAATATTGCTCCTTTTTTACCCAAAAAAAGCTTATAGTACGTGGTGAAGGGCCCTCCTCACTTTCAATTCCTTCACTGGCACTAATATAGTCGCTTGTACATTAGAATGTGGATGATGGCCACATGCCAATTGCAACAATATGTTTTTTTCATCCAGAAAGTAGAGTTTTGATTCAACTTTGTAGTAACTTATTGTTGGCTCATGACTTAAGAAGCAATTTTTATTTTATTTTTCCAATTTTTTTATGTAGCCCACATTGACAATCATCTATAACAAGAATTAGCCAAATTTGGCTAGAGGTCAGAAAGAAAAGTAGAAAAATTGATACTGAACAATTTTGTGGCAACTTGTTGAAACACATTGTGATTTTCCAAAGCAAATTCCTTTGAAATATGGCGACTTTGGTGCATTTTTCTCACATAAATCCTTTGTATGATTAGCATTGGATTTTTTTTTGGTTGCTAATTGTTGAAAATTCACCAAAAAGAAAAAAAGAAAAAAATGCTCCACTAGTCAAAACAAGAAAGTGAAAAAGTGTAAGGATGTAGATCCAGAGGTATGGTGGAATTGGCACCAGCTCGGTTTCAAAGTCAAAAAGTGGTGGCCCATATTTCCAAGAGACTTTGGCTTAAAACCAAGCAAGGTTTTCCTTTTCTCTTTTTGAAAGAGGAAGGTTCACGTAGGGTAAAGCCTCTGGGGTTAGGCTTTACACTTCATAAAAACTGCAGCAATTTTTAAAACAAAAAAGGCTTTTCCCATGATATCCGCTGGGTGTCATTGGGAGGAAAAATGACAGCATGCATTTTGGAAAATTAGGATATTATGTTTTTTGAAATGCATGCTTGCATATTATGCTTTATAAGGCTACTCAAAACAACACTAAACTTGTTGTGCATGTTTTTACCAATGTTGGGTGGGTATCAGAATTTTTTGGCACTTGTTGAATCCAGTTTTCACAAAAAAATTTACAAAAAAATTTGGTTTCACTTTTAATTAAAAAAAGAAATCATGCATTGAAGCAAGGTATCAATATTTTGAAATTTTGGATCTTTTTCACAATGTTGATTCTCATAAATTTGAGAGCAAATAGTTATCATTTGACGATTTTCACAAACTAGTTATTACTAGTTTGTGAGAGGGTTTAGACCTACTACCTAATTTCAACCTTTTATTGATTTCAACCTATTACCAGTTTCCACATACTACCTAATTCGAAACCTATTATCTACATAAGATCTTGAGAGCTTGACTTGCATAATGGGGTTTTACCTTACTCAAGTTCCAATATTTTTTATTTTTTTCTTTTAGTTAGTCCTCACCATCAGGTTTTCAATCATGGTATCATTCAAAAGGTATTTGGGGTATTTTGTTACCTGCCCAACATTAGTTTTATCAATGTTGTGAGAATGGTTGGTTAGTCGCTTACTTGGGGGCAATTCCAATTTTGGGTACCTAGAACTTAATTGGAAGTAGGTTTTAGTTGTGGAATTGGGTTGGAATTGGAATCGGGGTTAAGTTAGGTTGCAAGAATAGGGTTGAAAACTAACCTCAGGTTCTAAACTTTCAAAAAATGGAGTCTATTGTAGGTGTACTTCCTAAGTAATGTAAGAACCGAAACCAAATTGGTTCATTTAAAAATCCAGTTTCGGTTCTATTATTTTGTTTAGGGTTTGGGTGGGTGGTTTAGGGTATTTTGGTTTTCTTTTCACTCTTTTTATCTTATCTTTTCTTTCCTCCTCATTCTTGTTTGTGGTTGACATTGCCCTTTTGTTTTCATTTCAAAAATAAACAAATGAATAAATATGCATTGGATTTTTTGCATGGCATTCTTAGTTGTGGATCATTTGGTGAGCTTCATTTTTCACATTAGTGTACATCTTTCTCACGAGTAAATATCTATTATCTTTTTTTTCATATTTTTTTCTTTTTAGTTACATCATCATCATTTTCTTTTCTACTCATGTTGGTTGTGATCATCTAGTTGTTGATCTTTTGGTTGTGGTTTTTGGTGCTTATCATTATTGCTTTTTTATTCGTTCTTCCTAGTCCTAATTCTTGGCTACTTATAATGGTTACTTAGTTTTTGGCTCTTCCTAGTCCCAATTTGTCGTCATTATTTGATTTGATAATTTGTTTGTTGTTTGAGTTTTTGTTTTAAGGTTTAAGATTTAACTCCACGGAGGCGACATTTTTTTTTCAATGTCGTAGATATTTGCACAAAGTTACATTGCTGTTAGTTGGGCATGGATAATCTTTAAATACTTATAAACACATACAAGAATTGGCCCAATGATGTCTGTGTTGGTGGTTTTTCATCCATGGATAAATTCATGGACATGAGAAAAACCTTAATGGACAAAAATGAGGATGTAATTGCATCACTTGGGCTATTGAAGTTGAATGAAAACAACAGTAGGGTTTAGGTTAGTTGGTTTTTTTTTTTTTTTTTTTTTACATTTTTAAAATTTTTTTTTTTTTTTTTTTTTTTTTTTTTTTTTTTAATTGAATTTAAATTAAAATAAAAGAAGGTTTTGGGGAATTTGTTTTTTTTTTTTTTTTTTCCTTACATTTTTAAAATCTTTTCTTTGTTCAAGTTTGATTGTTGTGTTTGTCAAATTTGTTGTTTTTAGTTGTCATAGGTTTTTGAAATGATGTCCGGAACAAGGTTGTCACTTTATGGCCCAAACCTTAGGAATTAGATGTGATGTAATCTAAAAATTTGTTAGATTTCAAAAAAAAATTGGTTCTTCCTTGTTATGCCACTTTACATTGGAGCTTGTTTGGTCTCTTGAATTTAATGAAGTTGGGACAGATATTTTGGGTGTTCTAGGGCCAAAATTATAGTGTAATTAAAATAATTATTTTATTGATTTTAATTTCACGAATTATATGATAATAATATTATTATTAAAAATTCTATGATTAATCATCTATGATAAATATTTTATAATAATTTTACAGTAATTATGAAAATTAATATTATGTACAACAAATTATTGTATTTATAGTTAATAATTATCAAAACAAAAAAATGACTTGACCTATAATAATTTTTACAACAATAAATGTAATTATATAATAAATAATTTAATTAGTTGAATTTTTTTCTTAATTCCTGTAAGAATTTACTTTGTAATAGTAATTGTTAATTCATTACTTATAATTTTAACATAAATATTTAAAATAGTTAATTCTTAAATTATTTTCATTAAATTAATTTTACATTAATTATATTATATATAATTCGATCATGTTTTTAAATTAATAAATATTTTTCAATATTTTAATTATGTAATTATTTATGAGTTATGTATTAAAAACTTGTGAATAATTAAATAGCTAGTTTGTTAAATATTAAGAAGTTATTGCTTATTTAAATAATTGATAATGAATATTGAATATTTGTAGTGTATAATTTATAATTTAAATATATTTAAATTTAATCATTATTAATTAAATGATTATCTAATTATATAGTACTTGAATTGCTTAAAAATCTAAAAACTAAGAAAGTAAGGCATGAAGAAAGTTTTGGAATTACAACTTAAGTGAGGAAGTTGCAACTTCAAAATTTATCCCATATTATTTATTCTTCATTCCTATTTTGAACACTATATAAACAAGAGGGTGTGGTCATTCAATTTCACATTAAGAAATTTGTGCACATGGGATGAGCTAATCAAAAGGTTCAACCCAAAACAAAAAAACAAATTATGCACATTTCTAAAGTACTTACCTTCTCAACCTACTTATCTAAGTAGGTACCTAGTTAAGTAGGTACCTAGTTTGACCTACCCACCTAGGTCGACCTATGTACCTACCTACCTAAATACCTACCTATATGAGTAAGTATTTAACCTAGGAAAGTAGAGTTTACCTACCCTTTTTTTTTTATCTAAATAGGTAGGTTGGTATGTAACCTAAGTTTGTAGGCACATATTTATGTACCTACGTAGGTACCTACCAACCTAATTTTTTAATGTCACGTGGCATACTTACATTGGGCCATGTGTGATAATATAATATCATCCAAGTATTTGAATTGAACATCCTAGATTATTTCAAGATAATAATAATATTTTAAATAATCAAATATCAAAACACATGGCAGCACATCATTTGCCTTCAATTATGACCAAAATAGTTGTATCTCAATTGTATGTGACCATACGTATATAATGGAATCAAAGGATGAAATGTATTTGTTGATTTTTTTCTTTCATATAATACCCTTTGTCATTTACAACTAATTTATCACATGCGACTTGTTTTAGGCGACTAAAGGGATTTCAGTTGCAAAGATTAGTTGAAAATACATGTTTTTCTTCTAGTGTAATCAGGAGGTTATTTGAAACCCACCCTAACCTATCTTAGAACTAAAATCTAGCTTGATTTTCAAATTTTTTTAAAAAAATTGAAATCGAATTGATCCTTACATTAAAAAACTAGTTCTAAAACCAATTCCCAATTTTATATTAAAAAAACCTAACCAAAATGGAAATTGACTTCATAAATTTTTTTAGAACTAAAACTCAAGGTTCATCCTAAAACCTAAAAATTTCACAACATTGGTTTTTATTTATGTTGTAGAAAAATTTGGGTCGTTTAAATCCTATTTTCCACGCATTTCCTTAATCATGTTTTTTTTTACCAATATCTTGAAATAACCTCTTGCATAATATTGGCCATAAAAATATGATAAATGGGTCATCATCTATTACTCTTCTTACTTTCTCATCACACATCCTTTTGCTTTAGTTGAGAGCAAGTCATTAAATACTAGTGGACCCATGAATGGGTCTGGATAGGTCGATGTAAAATCTTAACTTTTGAGCTTGTTTGATGCACCCCCAAACTCCTTAGTAGACTCAACTGCGAGTCGAAATGTGAAAACAACGAAAGGATAATGAATTGAGGCATGCTCCCTAGCTCACAACACTTCAGGGATAGAAGGGTGTGTTGGAGCTCTGGGATAGGGACTAGGAAGAATGACAAGCAAGTCAATTACTCACACGGACCTACACAAACCAAATAACAAGTTGGTTAGTGCATAACTAGAGCACTTTTGGTGCACAGACAAACCAAAAGTAAACACAAACTCACAAGACTCACCACAACCCGAACTTGGGGGAAGCCACCACCTTCCCCCTTATAGTATTCTCTGTGTCTGACCACAGGGCCAGCACCCAAATGTCATTTTGTCCCAAGACTCCCAAGTTGGAGTCCCAAAATTCCCGAAATCGGGACTTCCATGACTTTGAAGGCTCATAACTTCTTCTTCAAACCTCCGATCGAAATGAAGTCTAAAGCAAAGTTGTAGCACTCATCAAAAGCTTTGTAACGGTATGTGGCACGTAACTTGTACGCAAGGAAAATCAAGGCAATTCCTGACTTTTAATGGTCGGGAGTCAAAAGCACAATTGGGATTAAAATACACCGTCACCATGACCTACAATATCCCAAACATTCATGGTTCCACAATATTGGAAGCATATCCAAATTATAAATCCCTTCAACTGTGACTAATTAAATTTTCCTCAATAACCCATGATCCACACGATTTTAAAACTTTGCTACAAACTTTGTACAAAAGAAGACAACCCCCATCAAACATTTTTGCAACAAAATAAATTAAAAATATATCTTCATGTAGATATTGGATTCCCCACTTATGCACCTTCTTTCGAAATTCCCATTTACACATGTCTCATTTCCTTTTAACACCCAATAACTAGAATCAACATATTAATTTAGTTCAAATATACCAAACCTGAGAAATGGAATCATTATGGATTAGTTTTCAAACCCCTTAAAGACTTTCATCACATCTTATGCCTCTAGCCTATGACATTTTATTGTCAATTACAACAAATTGTTCAAGTCTTCTCTTCGTAGTGGAATCCAAAAGAAACATAAACCCTACAACTTATCATGAACATCCTTTTCATTAACAAAAAACATTGGAAAACGTCAAAGGAGGAAAAAAAATTAGCTCCATCAACTTGAGTTCTTAAATTTCATCTTCATCTTCCATAAGCTTCCAAATACATAAATTGCATGCGACGAACCGCATCTCCCAAATGCAAATGCCACAAACATCCCATCAACAATTTTCCTGCTCCACGAAAAGTTAGGAAACAAACAAAACAACAACCAAGCACATCCCAAATTTCTCACATCATCATAAATAGGCATCACTTCTACAAGCTTCCCCATGCAGCAATAGTCATTGCACCAAAATTTGTTGAATGATGAAAGACAAAAGGTGTTGAAATGTTTCATCATTGCATTAAAAAAAATCCAACTTGATCTATCTACTTGGCAAAAACACCTAAACTATAATTCCACATCACGAGGCCCTCAAATGAGCATGTTACTAAAATTTGGTGTTGCCATTAACTACCATTTTGAACAAGTTATTTTTAAACAACATTTAGACCTAATGTTAAATCTTGTAGTGTAAAAGGTTTGACATTAAAATAACATTTTTTTCAAAAACAATGTAATGTTAAAAGCTATCATCAACTAAGTGTTAGCTAATGTTTTTGTGTGCATTCACACTTGGGTAGTGTTAAGTTAGATTTGGGTTTCAAAAAGTGGTGGTAGTTAACCTTTGTCATGATGGATTCACACCATCAAGACAAGTGTGAGAGGTAGTGATGTTCCCTTTCACAGTTTTCAATGTTCATGTCATTGCACAACTTTTTGTATCACTTGCCCCACCTCTTCACGATTTTTCACTTGATTAGTTTTTTGGTCCCTCCTCCTACCTTTTCATGATGCTTCATTCGATTAAGTTTTTCATCACTCACCTCAACTCCTCATGATGCTTCTTAGACCTTGTTATTTTTTATGATGTTTTAGTTGTAGCATCATTGTTCTTCAAACCAGTTTTGTTGGATCATTACTTTTGTGCTATTATTCACACTCTTCTTAATCATGTTGTTCACATTGTTTTTCATCACTATTGGTCACTATGTTATTCATGTTGCTCATCACGTTTGATTTTGTTCTAGCATTTGTCATCATCGCATTATTGTTATAACGCTCATCATTATTGTGTTTAATTCTACTATTGCAATGTGCATTGTCATTACGTTGGATTCTCCAATTACATCACTTGGTGTCACTCATAGTTGTCACTCTTGCTTTGTTGCATTGCTCAATATCATCCTTCTTAATTTTCTTACATCACTCAATATCATCACTCTTGTTTTTGTTCCATGGTTCTTTGACAAAAGGTTGTTTGAATTTGTTGTTGTTACGACATTCTCTAATGAAAAATTGGTGGGTTATGGTTTTCATTTGTTTCAACATTTTTTGGTGAAAGCATTTTATGACATGACTTTCAAATTTATTTATTTATCATCTTTATGTTTCTACAAGTTATTTATTAGTGATGTAAACAATTCTATTTATACCATGAAGAACCAAAACCATGAAAATTGAAGGAAAGTTATATTTTGTTTTGCTTGTAATCTTCAAATTGTTCATCCTCACAGTTTGAAAAACCAATGCTGAGGAATTCCATGCTTTCTTGATCAAAGGTTTTGTGTTCTTGAACAAAGTTTATGTGTTCTTGAACAAAATTTCTATGTTTTTAAAACATGAACAAGTTGTTTTGTAAACTTGAAAACTTTGTAGAAGACAAGGAAGGGATGGAAAGAGGTGAGTGGAAAAGAACAAGGGTTAGTTTTAAATGTTAACTTACCATTTAAATAAATGACCTTTTTTTGGGCTACTACATAACATTGATGTTTTAAGTTCTAAATCTTCAGATTTTGAAAATTCAATGTTAAATTATCATGTACTTGGCACTAAGCTACCATTACCTTAACATTGCCCTAATGTTGCAGCCACATAGGATGCCACTTCAATTTTTGTGCAACATAAATTTTTTTTGTGTGGATTCAAAGATAGATCTTCCATCTCTAACATTGAATTGTCACTAAGTCACCTTTAGGTCTAAATGGAACATTATTCTAGTAATGCCCCCATCCATTGGCATTGTTTACGATGTATTTTCCACCTAGGTACATACTTGTTTTTAGAGACCTAGAGTTTTCCTTTTTGTGTGGAATACAAACATAAGAAAGCAAAATGCAAAGTTCTAGTGTAAGGAATAGGTGTATGAAATAGAAAGCCCTTACACATGAAGGTGAATGCCTTCATCCTTGCTAACACCCATAATGCAAATCATTCACGGACAACCTTTATGTAGGCAAACGAACTCCACTACTCCTCCTCCACCCTATTCAAAATCCTCCCCTTTGCCAAAAGTCTTATCATTCTAGTTGTTACCTTTCCTCACCTTTTTTTTACTATTGCTTATTCAACAAATAAGGAAAAAAATCAACAAATTCAAAAAAATAAAATGACACTTCAATCTTTTAACCTTAAATTAACTTCTTAACTAATAATTATCTTTCTAACTTTCATTTGATTTCTTAATCACCATTTTCATCAAAATTCATCATTCCTTTTATATTTTTATATTTTATTTTTCTCATCCACCACCATAGCCTAGATTTCATTGAAACTTTAGCAAAAGCTTCCAAAATAAAAGTTTGCACACTTTTACATTATATTTCATTGCAACTTGAATAAAAGTTTCCAAAAACAAGATTTTGCACACTTTGACATTATGGAACACACAAATGAGAGCACATGAATGAGAGTTTCACCTTAGACTTCACATAAAAGAATAAAGATTCCATATTTGTGCCCAAATGCTTGCGGCCACAAATGCCATTCCTTCCAAACATTCGATCAAACTTTAGAGAACACAAAAAAAAATCCATGTAGTAAAAGAGAATGGAAAGATGCTTCTATCATTCAACTCTTTGACCTTTTTGAGGAGAAGTGGTTAATGGTAGGAAAAAAAAGTTTTTGACAATGTGATTGGGTGGAGATTGCTGACAAGCTTAATGAAGTTTGACTTCAAATTAAAAAGCATATGTCCAAACAATGTTGGGACAAAATTGACACGATGCAAAAGATGTATAACAAATACTGAGAAACATAAAGTGAGACACGTGCATATGCTTGCAAAAGGATTTGGTATGAAAAAATGCATAACATTTTTGCAAGCATGAGAAAAGTTGGCAAGGCCCTTAGAGCATATGATGGTGGGAATCAAGTTCCACCTAAGGGTGCAAGTATTTTGAACCATGTTGACATTGATGAAAATGTTATGCATGAAATTCTTAAATATCTTCAAAATCAATAAAATTCAATGGATTAATTCCTAAAATTTCCAAAGACCATGATACTCCATTGACTATCACTTGTAAGAAAGTAGGAATTGATGGGAAACCAAACAAGAAGCATAAAATAATTAGCCTTTTCATTTTTTCAATTTGAAGAATCATTTGGCAAAATTGAAACAATGAAATTGGAAATTCACACACAAATGGCAAAGTAGGTGATGGAAGTGCGAAAATTGATTACCAAAACAACCATGGAAATGGAAGAACGTTGGACTTGAAATATTTTACAAATTCAATTTCAAATGGTAATATTTTTTACAAATATGTTAAAATTTAAATTGACTAAAAATTAGTTAGGGGCAAACCCATCCTTGGGTGGTACCACTAGGAATGTCACACATTGATTTTCTTGGACCTATCAAAATTTTAAAAATCCTACAAAACAATTAAATAAATATTTTCATAATTTTTTTAATGAGTACATTCATTAAGTTGTATAACTTTTGAAATTTCAATAATATTGTGTATTTTGATGTTTGTAATCATTATGTTTAGAAAAAAATTTAAGAATGTAGCATTAGTTCTTTTCCTTCACTCATACAAAAGTGGGGTGCAATTCATTAGCCTAAATCACACTACAAGGGATTTGCATATTAATGATTGGTTTTTTCGACTAATTTTCAGTTGTAAATGCCACATGTGACTACAATTTGTTCTAATCACCTAAGACAAGTCGCATAAAATTTTAGTTGCAAAAGACAATACATGGAACAATACGTGGCACCAAGTTATAATGGCAATTGCATGAAGATGTGACTTAGATGAACATTTCATACATCCAAATTAATTTACGTGGTGATGTTATTTTGCAAATTTTTTTATAACTAAACAATGTAGTTGCATTAATTATATAAATATCTTAATATTTTATATACAATATTTTTGATAATTTCATTAATTTCAACTTATAAGTTGTTGTCACATGTCATTACCTAGGCTAGACTAAAAGCTTAATTTAAATTATTAAGTAGACCACCTAGTCTACCATTAGGCTCTGTAAATAAGGAATATTTGGTCAACTTACCACCGTTGACCACAACCCATGTCATTTGAGAATTGATCCTTGGACCACAAGGATGGAGATCCATTCCTTTACCACTAAACCACGTTACTTTTTTTGACAATATGACAATCTACATTTTATTTAACTTATTTGATTCAAAACATTACACAAAACATCATTTTCAATATTTGATATCTTATTGATAATTTGTTCAAATGGCAAGATTAAAAAAAAATTTAAATTTTTTTTCAATAATGTATACAACTATGTATTTTTTTCTTTCAAAAATGTAAACTAAATTGAAAAGAAAAATACTTGAATTTTTTTATTGAATACCATTTCAATGACCATTCCTTGGAAAAACTTAATTCAAGCACATGATTTCTAAATGCAAAAAAACTTTTGTGAATAATAATATAATAATAAATAAAATTTTATATTTTGTATTTTAAATTTTCATTTGATTCTAAAAATTATATTATACAATTTTGCTATTGCATATTATAATTTTAATAATAGAATTTAATTTAAATGTGTGATATATAATGTATTCACATATAATATTTATAAATGGATATAAATATAATATAATATTTTATATTAATAAGATTAATTCTGACATAAGAGATTAATTAAAATTTTAATTTTAATTTTTAGATATTAATTAATGCCATCTAATTAATTGATTTTATGGAACTATAATTTTTTTACTTTTACATTTATAATATATTAAGATTTAAAGTAAAATTATGATTAAAAATAAAAAATGTAAAAATATATTATATATTTTTCACATCTTAAACCTCTATTTGATTTTTAAAAATTATATTATATATTTTTTTCTTACAATATATTATAATTTTACTATCAAAAATTAATTTAAATATACAATATATAACTTAGTCACATATAAGGTTTATAAATGGATCATAAATTAACCCTACTACCTAGCTTAATAACTAAATTAATTACATAGTTTACTTAATTAAGTAATTAATTTATACAAAACATTTATCACATATTAATTACCCATTATTTAACCCATACATACTTCATGTAATATATCCTACTTAATTACTACCTATTATTTAACTTAACTTATAAATTAATTAATTGCATAATTTAATTAATTAATTAATTAAACATAACATTATTTTATTCCACATAATAAAACACCTATTAATAATTAGCCTACTTATATACTAATACCTAATACTTATTACTTATTACCTAGCCTACTTAATTAATTAACTAATTAAATAACACTATGATATATCAACATGATAAAATCTAATGATGGAAATTTCAAATAATTGTCCATATTTACCTTTGCCATGGGTCTTTTAAAGTTTCATGAAACTCCCAAACCCTACTACACAATTAATGGTTAGTTCATTCAGAAAAGTTAAGGAAAGAAATTAAATAACAAAATCCAAGAATTTCATTAGCCAACTCATTTTTGTTACATTTAATTTCATGTACATTTGTAACTAGGATTTTTCGTTGTAATTGAAGTTGAATAAGATGCCATGTGATGTCTAATGGCTTATGAACCACATCCCAAGTCGCAAAAACAACTACATTTTCATCTATTTTGAAATGCCACTAAAAATAGATGATATATGTCCACTTTTCATTATCACTTTCATCCAAATTGACATTAGTCGCAAATCATAATGCATATGCAATTATGAACCACTTTTTAATTATTTTTACGATTATAAGTCGTTTTTACCATGGTGCCACGAAAAATAATTGCATCAATAATCAATGGTTGATTTGGAGACAAGTTGCAAATGTGTGGTTTGGTATGGACAAAATTCTTTGTAGTGTCACTATGAGACTTTAAAAGTAAAATAAGTTCATTGCATTTTAATCATTCCACCATAGTTAAAATTATTTCAGTATAATTTCATTATGTAAACATCGTGTTTGATTATTAGTTGACATAATCCACTATTATAATTTATTGTGATAAATAGGTTTATTTTTATGTTGTTGTTTTAAATACCTTATGTTATTTTATGATATACTTTATATTATTTTAGGCTACCTTAGTTATTTTAACATACCCTACATTATATGTTATTATACTTTAAGGTATCATAGTTAGCTTATATAAGTTTTTTTTAATTTTAAGTTATTTTAAATTAAATTATTCAACTAACCTTAGGCTATACTTTAGATTATTTTATTTTAAATTAATATATGTTATTTCAAGTTATACTTTAGGTTACTCAAGGTCATTTTGCTTTATGTTATTATAAGTTATTTTACCCTAAGTATAACAATTTAAAATAATTTAAAATAAATATAGTGATCTAAGTTAAAATACCCTAAAATAATTAATAATAACCTATGAAAAATAATTTAAAATAACCTATAATAAAATAATTACCAATAGCCTATGATAATATAATTTAGAATATCCAACAATAGCTAATAATATAATAACCACCAATAGTCGTAATATAATTTTGAATAACAAAAAATAATCACTAATAAAATAGCCATCAATAACCATTAATAACCATCAATAAAATAACCATTAATAACCATCAATAAAATAACCATCAATAACTAGCAATAAGATAACCACCAATGGATTACAATAAAATAATTAACATTAACCACTAATAAAATAACCACTTATAAAATAGCTATTAGTAACCTTTAATAAAATAACCATTAATAACCATTAATAACCATTAATAGAATAACCAACAAAATAACCACCAATAGAATAACCAACAAAATAACCACCAATAACCATTAATAGAATAACCAACAAAATAACCACCAATAGAATAACCAACAAAATAACCATCAATAGAATAACCAACAAAATAACCAACAAAATAACCATCAATAGAATAACCAACAAAATAACCAACAAAATAACCATCAATAGAATAACCAACAAAATAACCACCAATAACCACCAATAGAATAACCACAAATAACCTATGGTAATATAACCCATAATAACTAATAATGACATAAGGTGAAATAACCTTTAATAGCCAAAAGTAACCAATAATAGCCTCACATAGTTGAAAATAACTTAAGGTGCAATAACTTAGAATAACCTAAAATAATTTATAATACTTGCAAATAACCTAAAATGAAATAGCCTACAATAAGCAAAAATAACATAAAATAATACAAAAGTAACTTACAATAACAGAAAATAACTTACAATAGTAAAAAATAGCTTAAGGTGAAATGACGCACTCCCAACTCCTTAAAGGACTCAAATGTGAGCCCAAGTAGAAAACAACGGAAGAAGGAGGAGTCGGAGCACGCTCCTTAGCTCACAACACTTTCAGGGGTAGAAGGGCATGTTGGAGCTTCGGGATGCGACTAGGAAGACTTGACAAGCTTCACTCACTCACACGGGTCTGCACACAACCCACACAAAATGGTTAGTGCATAGTTGGAGCACCCTTGGTGCTAGGACGAGCCACGGGCAACACGGACACACAAGATTCACCACAGCCCGGACTTGGGAGAAGCCACCACCTTCCCCCTTATAGTATACTCTGTGGCTGGCCACGGAGTCTACATCCAAATGGCTTTTCTCTCCCGGGACTCCCAAGTGGGAGTCCCAAAATCCTGCCAACTAGGACTCCCGCGACTTTGGAGCCCCATAAGTTTTCGATCAGACCTCCGATTGAGGCGCGGTCTGAAGAAAAGTTATAGTTCTCGTCGAGAGCTTTCCAACGATATGTGGCACGCCCCCTGCAGCTAAGTGAATCGGGTCGATTCTCGACTTTTTCTGGTCGGGGGTCAAATTGGCAGTTTGACTCCCGGCCCTTCTTTTAGCCATAACTTGTGTTTCAGATGTCTGAATGAGCAATGCAAGCCCATTTTAGACATCTACGTTTCAAGAGCTTTCCAATGATATAAAGAACGACACAAGCCATTGAGTTTTGACCCCTCAAATCGCTCTCTGAAATTTCGGGAGTCCACCGGGACTTCATCTCCCAAAGCCTGACTTTTCCTTTAATCTTGTTACAAATTTTGTAGCAAACTTAAGCAACCAAACCATCATCCCTAACAACTAACTTTACCCATGAAAATTAATAAGCCCATGTATCCTAAAACACACAATATTTTTCATAAGATCTCCTAGGTTTCTTTTGAAAATGCTCAAAAGGTTCAACATGTGTTTTTCCATTTCTCCTACTTTCAAGATTGCTACTAAAATCAAGGCTTAGGGTGCTAGTAAAAGCTTTATAAACACTAGATCCAACATGGATCAAGGAATCTAAGGTCTAATTGGGTTCACCAAAAAAAAAAACTTGAACTTAAAGTTTTTAGGCACTTTCAGTGGAGCCATTGCTTTGCAAACCTTAAAATACAGTAGTAGCACAACACGAATGTAACACACAAACACAAACAAAAAAATGAAATGGAAAGAGGAAAGATGAAAGCTTAATGCATTATATGATTTGATTTATGTGTGCACTTCTAGTCATTTTGTGCACACTTTTATCTTGTAATAACTCTTTCTCCAAAAAGTAGACCAACGATGTTCTTGTTCGTTGTGAGCTCCTATAACATTCAAGTTGCCACCATGAACACAACCATCTTAGCTTTAAGCCAACGTCGTTAACAAGACACAAGAATTTTTTTTTGTAGAGAAAACATGATTCAAGATGAATATGTGTATTAAACCTTTGCCGATAAAATCTACTAACTATTGAACTTTGAAAGGGGTAGGGGTTAGATCATAGAATATATAACCAGTGAACCACCACATCCAATGATGCAAGGTTGGACCTTAATGATTTCAATTTTATCCAACGACAAGGATTGGTGATTTAAGTCTTATTCAAGGGTCTGGGTATGACGAACGAAAATTTAGTCAATAATGGCATTGATGAACATAGGTTTATGAGGTGTGTGAAATTGACACATCTAACAGTGCAGGTGTAATGATAAAAGTTACGTACTTCAATTCTTTTTATGTTGATGGCAATGGCGAAAGGTAGTGCCTCATTGTTTACAAGCTATGAGGGATACTCATGAAAGTTCATATGTACAAAATACCAAAATGGCCACGCCTTGTCTTCAAAATCTTTAAATAAAATGCCTAGGTAACCTAAGGTCTTAAAATAAAAAGTCTAAGTAACCTATAGTAAAAAATCTAGGTAGCCTAAAGTAAAAGGCTTAAATAAATAAATAAATAAAAACTTAGGGTAAAAAGTCTAGATAACTTATAGTAAAAAGCTTAGGTAGCCTAAGGTAAAAAAACCTAGGTAGCTTAAAGTAAAAGGCTTAGGTAAATAAAAAAGTTTAAGTAACCTATGCATCTTAAAATAAAAAAGCTTAAGTAGCTAAGGACAAAAAGTTTAGATAATAAGTATGAATTTTTAAATAAAAAAACCTAGGTAGCCTAGGGTAAAAGACCTAAGTAACCTATGAATCTTAAAATAAAAATGTTTAAGTAGGTTAGGAATCTTAAAATAGGAAAACCTAAGTAACCTAAGAGTCCAAAATTGAAAAAAAATGCTTAGGCTTTGCAATACTAAAATTTAGTGCATGTTCTTAAATTACCCATCTTGAAAAATTACTAATCAAGAATCAATTAAGGGCAATGATTTATGGGTTCTTCCAAACCCTAACTACCTACAATAGTCCATTCATTTTGCGATTTTTTTTTTTTTTTTTTCTAGAGACCTCGGAGGTTGTTTGATTTCAAAATATTAAACAACAAGAACTAGAACCGGCAATTCTTGATAAATTCAAACAACCGCACAAGAATGGTATATATATGTATGGTTTCCATTAGCCTACTCAAATGCTTGCAAAACTTGTTAGATGGGTGTAAATGGTCTTTTCTATTGCAGGGAAGTTTGTCCGTGGAAGACAATTATATATATAAAGGACAAAATTATGAAAACCATAGTTTTTTTTGTAAAGTCAAGCCCCAGTTTGAGGCTTACCTTTGAGCCTCCTTTTGTCCTCTCATGCCCTCTTTGTTACTCTTGAGCTCAGATTGTGGATCAACATTCATGATCATTAGGCATCTTATTTAAAGATTCTATGGACAAGGCATGGCCATTTTGGTATTCCGTAAAAAGTCTAAATAACTTATGAATTTTAAATTAAGAAACCTTAGGTAGCCTAGGGTGAAAGACCTAACTAACCCATGAATTTTAAAATTAAAATGTTTAAGTAGGCTAGGAATCCTAAAGTAAGAAAACCTAGGTAACCAAGGAGTCCAAATTTGAAAAAAAACCTAGGCTTCCAAGTACTAAAATTTGGTGCCCATTATAAACTGCCCATAATGAAAAAAATAATAATCAAGAATTAATGAAGTGTAGTGATTTATGGGTTCTTCCAAACAATAACGACTTATAATAGTCCATTTTTTAAAACCTAGTCTTTTACCTTAAGCTACCTAGGCTCTTTTATTTTAAAATTCATAAGTTATTTAAACTTTTTATTCTAAGTTACCTAAGCTTTTTACCTTAGGGTACCTAAGCTTTTTTATTTATCTAAACCTTTTACTTTAGGCTAAAAGGGCTTTTTATTGTAGGCTACCAAGACTTTTTTATTTTAATATGCATAGGTGACCTAGGCTTTTACCTTAGTACCTAAGTTTTTTTATTTACCTAAACCTTTACCTTAAGCTACTTAGAATTTTCACTATAGGTTACCTAAACTTTTTACACTAGGTTATCTAGGCTTTTTACCCTAGGTTACCAAATTTTTTGATTACTTAAGGCTTTCACCTTAGACTACCTAGATTTTTAATTTTAGGACCTAGGCTACCTAGGCATCTTATTTTAAGATTTTGAGGACAAGGCATGGCCATGATCATGGAATACCAAAATGGCCATGCCCTATCCTCAAAATCTTTAAATAAGATGCTTAAATATTCTAGAGTCCCAAAATAAAAAGTCTAGACAGCCTAGGAATTTTGGGATAAAAAGCTCAGGTAATTTAAGGTAAAAAGTTTAGGTAACCTATAGTGAAAATTCTAAGTAGCTTAAGGTACATGTTTAGGTAAATCAAAAAGCTTAGGTAGCCTAAGCCTTTTACTTTAAGTAAAAATTTTTAACTGTCCTTCTATGTTTTTGGCTAAACTCTGAAAACTTCCAAAATCACTAAGTTTTTTTTTTTTCTTTTTTTGACAACATTGAATAAATGAAAAAAATAAAATAAATTGTCCTTATTGCAATGTCCCCCCCCCCACTAAACAAATTAATATACAAAGCCAAAGCTCCAAGTTAAATATGTAGGAGAGTTTTTAAGGTTTAGATTTAACCAAATTGTCTAGAATTCAAAGTGTTGTGGCCATTACAATGAGCAAGACAAGTTTCAAAATTGGCACTATTAATGCCAAATGTTTGCAAGATTTTGTCTTGTGTTGCTTCACTTTGTACAATGTTTTTAAAGTAATATTTATGGCATATTATTATTTATTATTACATATAAAATAAAAATTTGTTGGAAAAGCACATTTTACAATGAAATTACCAAAAAAATAATTCCAAATTTTTAATTCATTTTTTTTTTCCTACGTTTTGAAAACAACAATTTTGAACCCATCAGATTTCCACAACAGGTTCCAGCTTATTACATATATTAAAGGAAGGATGATCATCGACAATGGTCCTCGGTACGGACAGTGGACACTATGGCCCAACCGGCTGCAAGCGCGCGGAGAGAGAGAGTGTGTGTGTTCAAAGTAACTTCCCCTGACTCCGAACGGTACGGATAGTGGGAGACAGAGAGAGTGTGTTTGTTCAAAGGACCACAACCGCTCGTTCTTCGTCGGTTCTTTTAGGAAAGTAGCTAAATATAGCAGAATTCTACTTTTCTGCCTTTTCTGCCAATAGGGGGGGGCCA
>Ga0116231_10005623_pt1 | contig 24565 bp, 18 predicted proteins | sample S1TSphgellanicum_2_FD_89695 | JGI IMG/M metagenome (GOLD analysis project Ga0116231, IMG submission 89695) | Host-associated microbial communities from peat moss isolated from Minnesota, USA - S1T2_Fd - Sphagnum magellanicum MG | ecosystem: Host-associated > Plants > Peat moss > Unclassified...
AGAGCTTCTGAGGGTGATTATCCCAGAAGGAATGCAGTTGTGGTGGCAAAGAGGGGTCGGACGGGTACCTTTGTGAGTTCTGTGTCTTGGATTCGTTCGTGTCCCCCTTCTTTTTGGTTACAACATACTAACTAAAATATTTGATTTAACTATGTGAGCTGTTGAAATTGAAGTTTTTAGAATAGTTAACTTTTAGTTCACTTCCAGTTAATTCTTAATTCACTTTCAATTCACTTCTAGTTAACTCTTAGTTCATTTTTTAGTTAATTTTTTAATTAACTTTTAGTTCACTCTTGATAAAGTTTTAGTTCACTCATAGTTGAATCTTAATTCACTCATAATTCACACAGGGGTGTACTATAGCCACACATGGGTGCACATGGGTGAATTTGAACCACATGTAGGTTGGAAGTTTTTTGAGAAATTTCCTTGAACTAGGTGCCCAATGAGTATAAATAAAAACAAAATTCCCCATTACCTTTAATATGTTCAAGATTAATTTTGGGTACATTTTCTTGTCACAACCTTGTACTTTTCTTTTTCTTGTTCTTGGAATAAAGTTTTGTTGAAATCCTATCTTGCACATGTTGTGTTTTTGTTTCATGATTTGGGATTTAAAATTAGGCCTACCCTTGTTCATGTCCTTGGGAAATCTTGTTGTCTTGGTTGTTTTTGTGCATGTGACACCCCTCACCACTTTGAGGATATGCTGGAAGTCCTTTACCATTGCACCACAACTTTATAAAGTGAAAACTTTTGTCAATGTTTTTTATTTTAGTTCATAAGTTAACTTTTTGTTACATTTTTCACTTAGGTACATAGGAAGGTAGATAGGAGAGTAAGAAGGTCAATATATAATATCAAGGAAGGTAAATAGGTAGGTAAAATAATAGATATGTACGTACGTACATACATAAGTAAGTCCAAAATAGAAAATAGTTAGGTAGGTGTAATGGTCATTGACCTACCTATAAGCTACCTACCTACATATTTACCAACTTAGTAATTACCAACCTACCTAACTATCTATCTATTTATCTATTTGGCTTCCCACCTATGTATAACCTATCTACCCCCCTAGTTATTCATGCCTATCTACCTATTCCAACCTACCCATATAATCTTAAATTTATATGCCTAGGCAGACTACATTACAAGAGTATAACATTGCCCATGATTAAAAAGTAGCAAATGTAACATGTCACTTGTTGCAATGATAGGTAATAGTGACTTATATTAGTCATAATACCTACATTCACATATGCCACACAAACATAAAAATGCCACATGTAAGTTGTAGTGTTTGTTTTTATGGAAAAAATAAGTTAGCAAAGTCATTTCAAACATACCTACTTTTGAAAGGGAGGTAAAATAGACAACAAATATTCAACTTAGTAATTTTGGACAAGTAATTTAATCGCATCAATAATCTTAGTCACAATGTTAAGGGCCACATGAATTGAGGCATGTCCATTTTTTCTTTATTTTTATTAATTACCTATGTGAACCTTTCCTTCTCCAAATATGTGTTTGTCATTGTTTCTTGCATTAACATTATTTTTGGTTGACATTTAGATGCAAAATGGTGACTAGATTTTAAAGCCTTCATGGACTCCATCCTTTTCTTTCCCACACCACCCCCTTTTAATTTGGTAGCCACTCCAAGGCCCCCCAATTTCATTGCTCTTGATTGTCGATTGATTTTCCCCTTTATTCATTGTTTTCCTTTTAAGTTCCACAAAAGATGGACAATTTTTGACATGGTGGGATGAGTCAAAACAAAATGTACAATGCATTGGAAGAAAATCATAGTCTATCAAAATGGTCATAATGCCCCTTATTACCTTATTCCTCACTTTGAGTGATGTTTCCCATCCCTCATCAATTTCCAATGCTACACAATACACTATTAGAAAAACCCGTATTTGTGACTAAAATGTAGTTGTAAATGATTTTCACAACTCCCTTTAATTATGTAAGTCTAGTTGCACCCAACATGATATAATCTAAACATAACATTAACACAATGCACATGGATGAGGTATGTGATCAACCATATATATGATTGTATTATTTTTTATAACTAGTTATCACAATCTCCAACTTCCCTAATAACCAATTACACATTGACACATGTGGCAAAATTTGTGCATTTCCAAAAAGTGAAATAAAATAAAATAAAATAAAATTCCATCATCCATCATGGATGCTTTAATATTGATGCATTTGGCCAAATTGGTTTTTGCCACATGGCATAATTTGTGCATTTTCAGAAAAGAAAATTTAAAAAATCATTGTGATTATCCTTTTAAAATGATTTTATATTGTGACATGTGGCATAATTGAAAGTCATTACGTGACATAATTTGTGTATTTCCAAAGAATATTAAATAATTTTTCCATTATGATTATTCATTTAAAATGGTTTATATTGTGACATGTGACATAGTAACTGAATCTTGGAAAAATAAAAATACCTATCTACCTACTTAAATGAAAAAAGTGGGACCTATTTACTTACCAAGGTAGGCAAGTAGGTAGGAAAGTAGAGTTAAAAAATCACCATATGAACATTTTTATTTTATTTTATGTTTCAATTTTAAAAATTAGTTTTTTTGAGCTCATCCCAAATTGGCACATATGTTTTAATCTGAGAACACAAGAAAAAACACCTTTTTTATATTTTTTATGAAATGATATTCAAGGATATATAATGGGTTAAATCTTTTAGTTGCACCTTAATTGCAAACTAGATTGTAATTAGAAAAAACATTTCTCACTTGTTTTGTCTTTGTTTTTATTTTTTTACATTATAAAATTAAATAGGTAATTATTTAATAATTTTAGAGGTGAATTAATTATCTAATAATTAATTAGCTGAAATAATAATATAATAAATAATTATCAAAATTGATTATTTGAGTTAATCAATCTATTTCATATAACTAGTTATTTAGTTAATTCAGATAATTATCATATAATTAGTTATAAGAGAATTATCAAATAATTAATCATTTGGATTGCCAAAATTAATTATATATATTAAATAATAATTAAGTATTTGAACGAACTAACTAACAAATTATTTGAATTAACTAATGAACTAAATATTTGAATTAGACTGATTATTTCAGATTGATTGTTAATTATTCAATATAATAAATTATTTAATAGTAATTTAATTGAATTAAATATTAATTAATTGGTAATAGTCAATAAATTAGTGAAAAAATCTTTATTAAAGATTAAATATTAATTTACTAATTAAATATTAAATATGTTTTAATTAACTAACCATTATTGATTTTTTTAATCAAGTAATCAATTAGTTAATGGTAATTATTCTTGAACAATTATTGATGACTGTATCAATTTATGATTTAATATTTAGACAATGAAATTAGTTTTTTTGAAATTATTAAGTAAGTAAGCAATCGTTCTATATTGGTGGGTATTAATTAAAATTTAATCAACTAATTAACCAAAATTAATTATTTCATATTTTATACTATGTAATCAATTAGTTGATAACAATTATTTATTGTTAATTAATATTTAATATTTTGATTGTATCATATTAATATGATGTCACCACTATTATTTAATCATACCTTGAAATAGACATAGTTTATTTTTACACAAATCATATAATATCATATTTAATTTTTTAAATTTTAATATCATCATAATATGAATAGATATATGCCTAATATACTTGAAATAAAAATTAAATAACTTAATATATTGTGAATACAAATTAAAAATATTTAAATATGCTAGATACGTTTAAGATATGCCTAATATACATTGAATACAAGTTAAATATATTTGTAATGTAGTCCATAATATTTTAATGTACAATAAATGTATAAGCACACCATAAAAAGTAACGAAGTTGTAAGTAATTTTGTGACCAAATGAACATAAGGGCCTATTTTTGGATAAAAAATTCAATAAGTATGAAAGGATGTGCAATTTTATAATTACATCATAATCACAAAAATAATAGCAAATTTAAAAGTATGGTGAGTAGTTGTAAAGGTGATGAAACATAGTTGCAAATGATAGATTGTTGCATGTAGTTGCAAATTGGATGGCTACATAATACAAAATTTCTAGTAATGAATAACATTGTTTAACTTTGTGGATGGAGTTCTAATCAAAACTTAAAAGAGTGCCCAATTCAAATGCAATATCTAAACCCATGTTATGAAATTATGTTGGGAACTTTTGTAAAGGAACCCATGTTGGGATCTTCATTCCCTTTGGTGTATCAAGATCAAAACTTAGATTCCACAATTGAAAACACACATACCCTAGCTTGATCTAAATGGTATTAACATTAGAAACTTTTTGATAGTACTTGAACCCATCAATTTTGAAAATGAAAAAACCTCTCCCAAATGAACAATCAAACAATACTTTACCTCCCCTCATTCTTTGATTTAGGAATGTGACCCATGCGTTAAAGGCTAAGTGAGATAGCTTATCTCCCACAAATGTGATGATTGAATGATCTTGCAAATAATTCATTTCCATTTTAACAACATTTTGACTGACTTGAACAATCCACTTGGATTCTTTCAGAAGAAAACCCTTGTAGTTATGCAAAAAGCCCAATAACAACACTTTTTTGAGCAATGTTTTAATAATCTTGATTGACAACTTCCTTGACTAATGGAGGATCTCCTTCTTACCTTCCATTTCTAGCAACATAAGATTGACCTTGCTTTTCTACTTGTTGATACACACATAGTTGGCAAAGATCTTACTTTCAAATGATTGCATACCCATGGAGGGGGCCATAATTTGTCACCAAGCACCTTGTTGAACTTAGCACAAATTCACCATTCTAAACTGACAAAAATCTATTCACACAATAAATGTTAACCCACCATTAAACCGTAACACACAACCCTAATCCACCCTAGGGCAAAACAAATTGGATAGAAAGGAAAAGGCACGTAACTATGGTTACAAGGAGGATTTGCACTTGAAAAATCTATGACCAAACATAAGTATTAATGCCATGTTCTAAAAACATTGCATTTTTGTAGCAACACTTCATGCCCATGCTTCTTAAGCTCCATTGCTCATCATTTCAAAATTCAAAAAGTTACAACTTGAGGTTTCAAAAACTTGCATTGAGAAGTTCATTTTTTAATAGTCAAATAAAGATGAAAATTAGTAGAGCATAATTTCTTTAAATATGATAACTTTTTGCATTAAAACTTAAAAATTTCTTTGGTTGTACTAATGGACATGTGGGCATTGACAAAAACAATTCATGACAACCATAGTTGGCAAAACATGACAAGCATAAAAAATCTACCATTTCTTTCATTACCTTCTCCTTCACAAGTTTCCAATGTGTTTGAATACTTACTATTCCATAGAAAAACCTAATATCCATTCCAATTTAAATGTTGTTTTTGTTGGAACTTGATGTCAAACCAATATTGGAATGAAAGTGTGAATCTTACATTTGTCATTTCCATAAGTTGAAAATTGTACCCTTAATCCATTCTTTTGCACACAAAATGAAGTCTAATAGAAGGAAAAATTGAAATGACAATGTCATTACATTATGGTGATCTAATGTTTTTTTCTAATGTCATAATGTCATAACATGCATATTGTTAATTTTTGGTTTTTGCTTGTTATCCTCCAATGAGGGCATTTACCAATTTTACTTTAAAAAAATACATAAGAAGAGATGAATATGTGAACACATGCATGTGATTATAAACTACCAACATGGTCCATTCTAATTATAGGAGAAATTAGTTACAACCCTAGCTAGTTACATCAAGTAGGAAAATCATTAGATTAAAACTACTGTTGGGTGATTTATAATTTTTTAGGATAAACTCTGGTTTTGGTTTTGCATCCACCAAAGAGGATGGTTCCATGTTTGGTTGGGATATTTTAAAAATTAAGAAACTTGGGTCAAATTTGGCTATAGTTTTGTAATCTAATTAATGATCAATTTTGGTTCTATTGAATTTATTTCAAAATGTCAAAATGATCATTTGTTTTAGATCTAGGTTTTCAATTATTGTTCAATCCTAGATTTGGGTTTTTTTACTATTCCTTGATCCTAATTAGTGGTTATTTAAAAGTAGTTTAGTTAGTGATTTTGTTGAAAAAGGTTTTAGTTAATTGTCAATTAGGTTCCAATTTGGACAAACTTGATCAATTTTCCAGTTTTTACTTATTTTGAGTTGAGTGGACATTAACAAATTCACCTCACCTCAATGTGTGGTTAAAAGACTTAGGGGAACAATTTTTTGTGGTCTAATTTTTGCAAACTGTCACACAAAATTGCCCAAAAAAACAAATGATAAAAACAATGGACAACTTTATTGTGAGAAAAAAATTGCAATTTAGAGTCTATAATGTGGATGTATGCTAGTATCCAAATAATTTTTTAACTACTCTTGTCATCCCTTTTCACTATATTTGGTCCAAATGGTATTCTTTTGTAAAATACATTGACATTCTTTGATGGAAATTAATGTTAGTTTAACATAAACTTTGGTGTCATTTGTTGGATATTGGCAACACTTAGACAATGTGGAAAATTGCAAGTTAAAGTAACTAATTTTTGACACAAGAGGTCTTTAATAGTACTTTTTAATAATGTCACTATTTTGATTGTGATAACATTGTGACATTGTTGGATGCCTATGTTTGAGGTAAAACAAGATTTTTTTTTTGAAAAGTAATTAATGGTTTTCTTTCAATACATCCCAAGATACCATTTTTGTGTAAAAAAATTGAATAGTACACAAAATTCATGTGGCGTTCCCAAGTTCCTGGTTGGGCCCAAAGGGGTCCAACTATGTTAAAGAGCGGAAGTAGTTGGAACTTGGTGTCGCTCCTAGTTTCCAACACTAGAGGGGGTAAGAGGGGCGTGTTGAAAGCTTCGGGATTAGACTAGGAAGAGGGACAAACTATTTAGTTACTTGGTCCTACATCCAAAACTAACCAACAAGTTAGTTAGATCACATTTTGAAGCACCTTTGGTGCTAGGACAAGCCACGGGCAACTCTAGACTCACTTGACTCACCACGGCCTGGACTCGGGGGAAGCCACCACCTTCCCCCATATAGTATTCTCTGTGCCTCTCCATCGCACTTGCATCTGAATGGCACTTTTTCCCAGGACTCCCAAAGTGGAGTTTCGAAATTGTCCCGGTTTGGACTTTCGAGACTTTGGGCGTTCATAACTTTTCGCTCCGACCTCCGATTAGGACAAGGTCTCAAGTAAACTTGTAGCTCTCCTTGAGAGCTTTCCAACGGTGTGTCACATTCCACCTGCACACCTCGGGATTGGGTCGATTCCCGACTTTTAGTGGTTGGGAGTCAAACTGCTAGTTTGATTCCCGACCATTCTTTCGACCATAACTTGTGCTACAGATGTACAAATGGCCCATGCGAGGCCATTTTGGACATCTATACTTCAATACCTTTCCAACAATATAAAGAACACCTCAATGTGAGGTGTTTTGACCCCTGCAATCGCATTCTGAGTTTTTGGGAGTCCCAGAGGGCTCCCAAGTCCCATTTTCGGGAGTGTGAGTGGCGACCTCACACTTCCCTCAAAGTGGGGTTGCGACAGTGACATTGTTGGATGCCCATGTTTGAGGTAAAACAAGATTTTTTTCTTGAAAAGTAACGAATGGTTTTCTTTCCATACATCCCAAGATACCATTTTTGTGTAAAAAAATTGAATAGTACACAAAATTCATGATGTAATGGACTTCACCATTTTCCTTGAAATTTGGCATTCCTAGAAGTTCCCCAAACTTTCATGCCATCTTGAAATGTTTTCAATATTCTTATTTTAAATTATTTATGACATTTTAAAACTTTGGAGATTGATAAATGGACTCATCGTTACAAATCTTAATTATGGCAAATCCATTTACATGTTGTTTATGTATTGTTACATAAGATGTCAAACACATTAAAAAGTCCCCCATTTGGTGCATTAAATTTTTTAATAATAAAAGTATTCCACTTAACTATATTACATACGAATATATATTTGAGTTTTTTCATAAAATTCAAAACTTATTTGACACAAGACACATTAATGTCCATTGTCCAAGGGGTGGGAAAAATTGCCATGTTACATAAATAGTGGGTCACTTTAGCTTACAATTATTTTGGCATGCCCCCAATAATTCTTTATAAATGGTGCTATCAACTTTAACACTTCACATGAAACAACAAAAGTTAAAGCAATGTTCATAGTTGGTAAATTTTTACCTTTAGCTTTGATATATGTAAGAACTTTAGTATTTAATTCATATGTTGTTAGCATTTCATTCATTTGGAGGACCATGACAATCCCAAATGTGTTTGTTGTATTAAGCAAGCCAATGTTTACATGACAAGGCTCCCATTTGTGGTTCAAAAATGAACAATGAGAAAAAATGTGTTCACTCTTTTCAACATTCACAAATTAGAACTCATTGGGAAAGTGGTGCAAGAGTCAAGAGCCCAGGAGATCAATTTCTCTTTAGTCTTTTTAACTAACATTGGCAAATTTTTTTTCATAAATTGACATTTCAATGGAAAGTTGACATCAAGATTTTGCATCAAAATTAATTTTCTAAGGAATGGTGATTGAACAAAAGACAAAGGCACCAATTCTAGTTTAAAAATAAACAAGACCAAATCCTCTTCAAATTAAATACGATGAAGATAATTTTTATGGTAAGGAATATAAGTACCAAAGAACAATGCAATACTCGACATGGGGTGGGGCCATACCATTTCAAGTTCAAAATCCTAATTCTCTTGTTTAGTCCATTTGGTCCCAAAAATTTGGTGAATCATTTTTAGATTTTCCAAAGTGTTCAAATTCTATTGGTAGACTTGTATTGATAATGCACTTTTAAAGTCTTGTATGTGTAACAACAAGGTAACACAAAACACATATCAATTGTTTAGGATGGGTTGATTTTACCTTTGAAATAATGTTTCAACTTTCGTTTGATGCATAAACAACCCCTTTTGTAATAATGCAATTATTTGGCTTCTAAATTCCCATTTTTTTGCCAACATTAACCACAATGTTCCATTAGTTACAACTATTGAAAAGAAATTTGCATATACAAGAGTAATACTACAACCAATAGAGGTTGACCTAACAACAATACCACAATAGTCCAAGTCTTCCAAGTATTCTAACTTAGTGGTAAAGTTAACCACATTATGAACTCACAGTCTTACTTTATGACGCATATCCTCCATCTCCTGAAAACTTAACAAAGAACAACAAAAAAAACACCAAAAAAACACCAACCTTAAATAAACAATAAGACCAAGGCATAAAAAAAAGACTTAGTATATATGAATAATAAAAATAGAAGAGCAAAAACACATATTTTACTTGTCAAAGATGATGGGCCTTTGTTGTGTGATGGATGGTGGATAAGGTGATGAACAAGGTGACTTATATGAGAACAAATCATGAAGAAAAGGTGAACAACAAAATGCAAATTTGCATAACAAAAAGAAAATCTCACAAAATGTGTGGGGGCCAGATATAATGCAATGGAGAAGAATGAACAATGAATAACATGATGAAGAAGAGTGAATAGTGTTATGTAAAAAAGTTGTAAAGGTATTTGAAGCACAAGGTGATGCAAAAAAGGAACAATGTGGTGGAAAGAAATTGTAGAGCACAAGGCAATGGAGAAAATTCGCATTGTAAGATGATGGAAAAAAATGATGCAAAGTGCAAAGGGATGCAAACAAATTGCAAAATAGTTGAGAGGGATTGTAGAATGCAAGGTGATGGAAATATGTTGTAGAGCAAAAAGCAATACAAAAAGCTTACAAAGCCATGTAAAGGAGTTGTAAAACACAAGGTGATGGAAGACAAGTTGCAAAATGTAAAGCAATGGGGACAATTTGCAAATTGCAAGGCAATGGAATCAAAAAGTGTGATGGAGACATAAGAAAACATGAAAACAAAAATCCTTAAGCAAACCCCAAAGGAAATCGCAAAACCCTTTAGGTTTGAGGCCTTAGCTCTATAATTGGAACCAAAATTAGGTTTTTGAGAAATCTCAATTCAGTTTAAGTTCTAAATCTAAAACCTAACTGACCACCTAAGTTTGATTATAGAAAATAATTTAAAGCAAAATCTGAAATGTTGGTTTTGGTTTCCCCCATCCAACCTAGAACCATGAAGAGGTTTCTAGGTTGGTTCCCCTACCCTCTTATCTGGAGGTTTTGATTATTTGAAGGTTCCATGATTTTGGTTAGGGTTGGATTTGGGTCTTTGGAAGTAGAATCAGAACCAGTAGTTGTAAACTGCCAAAGTGGATAAGCACCCAACATTGGTTTAAACGGATTTAGATTAGCCACCAAATGCTCAAGACATATGTTCTTGCCAACAAATACTTGTTGAGAACAAGTTGAATGAGTAATAAAGTTGTATAATTGAGAAGATAAAAGTCGTAGAATAATAAGAACTAATTTTTGAAAATAAAGAGTAAACACTACTTGCAAAGTCTTACATAATTTTTGAAACAGAATTGGTCAAGAGCGTACCCTGAACATCTGGTTCTTTGCTGGTTCTTTCTTAAAGCCCAATGGTTCATTGAATTTTTTGCAAACACCCTAGAGTTGGAGGTTATAACAAAATCAAAAGAACTACCTTCAGGACCCTGGTATTGTACAGTAATAGATGGATGTCTAGGGTTGTTGAAAGCCCTAATTCAAACAGTTATTGGAAATTTGTATTAAATTCTAATGTAGGGCACTGTTTGCATGAATCAAAAGCTCACATGAACTTAATAAAAAAAACATATCTACAGTGTTGCAATGAAGCTATTGTTTCAGAAGACAGCTTAAGACAATGAAGATCACCAAAGGAGCCCACAAGGGCCCAAAAAAGGCTCACAAAACCCTAAATCTAGGTGAGTGAATCTATGGGTTTGTAGGCTGAAAGCCTTGGCCCTTTTTGCTTGTGGATGGATCAATGTATTGTTACAGCTAGTTACTGAATTCCTCAATAGCTTTAAACTTTGGCCTTCCATGGGCCAAAGAGAGAGTGGGCACAAAAGCCCACAATGGTTTAAAGTTCTGCGGTTTGTAGCTCATGCAACTTTGGGGACTTAAAAATGAAAACGCATAAGAGTGCCCCATTCTTAAGCTTTGTCACCCAGCTATGCATATCCAATTTTGGGGGTCCCTGCAAAATGTGTCCAATGGATTTAAGCTTTGCATTGGCTTCCATATGTAACTTTGGGGGGGGGCCCAAATGATTCTAAGCTTTTCAGTACTCAATTTCATGCAACTTTGGAGATGAAGTGGGGACATGCAAAGTATGTTTGTATAGAAGCAAGATTTCAAATGTGGTAAAGGAATTCTTGTCCTGAGGTCATTGTTGAAGACAATAACTATCAAAAGAACACAATGCAAATGTACTTTCTAGAATACAAAATTTGGATTCTAGTGGGAGGAGCTGGGCATAACCATGAAACTCTCCTCCAACAACTAGAGCATCAAGTTTATTTTGATTTTTATTACTTAGCCAAATCATTACACAAATTCATACCCAGCTAAAACCATATAATAAAGTAAGTGAGCATTGTGAAAAAAAAGATTTAGCCTCAAAACTTGTTGGTCACTGACAATGATACCGTAGTACAATGGCAAGTTCAACATTTCAGTGTCGAACCATTATTTTATTTTGAAGATTTCATGTCGAAAATTTAATATTTTAATATTTCAAAATTCTATATTTTTCCATCATAAAATTTATTCTTTGAAAAAAAAAAATTGGGTGAAAATTTCAATGATTCTGAAAACAATATTATTAGTGTTGAAACTGCCAAGGTGGTGCAATATTCATAATGCAATTTGAGGGATGAAGTTTATCACCATGAAAACTAACAGGATCCATCATCACCCATCAGCTACATTCATATGCTTTCAACCTTTGTGAAAGAATGGATGGCAAGGTTGAGTTAGTTGTAAGTATCACTTATTATTTTCCTTCAGGCTTTTAACTCATGTAGTGTAAATATTACTCAATGTAAGGGATATTTCACTAAATGTTGATGTAATTTGGATGACTGCAATCAGCCCAAGCCTCCCTAACTCATAACTTGGGCTATTTCACCAGTTTTGAATGAATGTATTTTGTTTTGTTGTAATTAGATTCTGTTCAATTGTAAGCAACAGTAGCATACTGTTGCACCTTCAAAATTTAAACCTTAGTCACATACACAGCCACATTACAGTAGCCATCTGAACCCCCCAAAAAAAAAGAAAGCAAAAGATTAGATGTGGGCTCTTGTTAGTTGTTAAGCAGAGTATTGGGTTGATGGAACCTGCCAAACTTTATAAAAAGAGAGCACCCAAGAAAGGGAGAGAAAAAGAAAGAAGGGCCAAAGACCAAATTCCAGGCAATCAAACAGCTGAAAAGAGGCGGGCCACAAGGAGGTAAGGGAACCCTTGTCCACAATACTGAGGAACCACTAAGTACCAAAACCTCCACCAGTGTATTGAGTCCTTTTAAAAGCTTTCATAGCAGTCAGGTTCTGGTATTGGGTCCAAGGCTGATTTTTGCCTGGTATGAGGCAAGTATAAACCTGATACTCTGATTTGTTCTTTAGAACCTGAACTCGAGGTTCTTCATAAATGTCAAGAACCGCCTAACACTGGTCTCAACTCTACACCGGACCAACATTGTACAAAACAATAGTCACATTGGCTCAATTTGTATTGCAAATTAACCTACAAAGATGTTAACAGCAGAAATGAAAACAGAACAATGCATTTGCTCTCTGGGTATTTTATTTGCTCTTGGAGGCAAAGCTAAAGTCTCAACACGGCAACAGTTGGTTCATTGGCATCAGGTCATATACCGTGGCAACTAAAATTGGAAGCACAAAATGCATTATGAGTGTGTGCATGTATTTCAAGGTTGGGAGCGAGGGGCTCAATTTGGTTAGGACATCTTTCCATTAGGTTTATGTGATCACAGAATCTGCTGGAACAACGACTTTTCATTGTGATTAGTATAGCACTATGTAATTTGGTAAACAGATTCTTGTCTGGGCACAGCTGGGAAAGAATAAATGAATATAGAACTAGAAAGTACTACCGAGACCTGGGAACTCCCCAATATCTGGACTCACAATTATGAGAAGAATCCAAGAAACCTAGCACTCCAAAGTTTGGAGGAAACTTTGGCTACTCTTCAAAAGGAATGGATTGCTACTTACTGAAACCTAATCCCCAAGACAAAGTCAGTGTGTGAGCACAAAAGAAGGAGAGAGAACTTTACCAAGTCCCACATTGACTTGTTCAAAAAAACATGGGAAAAGTCTTCATCACGCGGCTGCAACATCATGCGAAGATACTTCAAGTCAAGCAAAAACAAAGAAGACGAATCACAAAGGACTTTAAGGAATCATGAAGGACTTTGCATGAAAGAGGAAGTTCCCTCAAGAAAAAAGCTAGGAAAGGGAATATTGCAAGAGCCCGTGGACTTTAAATTTGTTTCTTTCATTCGAATGGTTCACATATGGGATCGAATGTGAATGAATTTTCTCAGAAAGAAGAGAAGAGAAATATCTTCTCACAATAAGGCTGTCTGTCTACTCCAGTATATTTTTTGGGGTCAATTTTGTGATGTAGCCAAAGTGGTCATCAACTATAGGAAGATAATATAGCCAAATTTGGCTATAACAGGATATGCAAGTTTTAAAAAAAAGATCCTTCTATATTTTTGGCTACCTATTTGAACTAAGTATACAAATCTGGCAATTTTTCTTAAATCTTTTCAAATTCTGGGGATCACATAAGTCTCTTCATTTTTAAAATTGAATTTCACTCTCTGGCGAAATTTCTCCAGTGGAGAAAAGTCTGCAAGTCTACTCCAAGTTTCTTCCCTAAGTCAATTACACATGATTGTTTTTCTTCCTTTTTGGGCATGCAACCAGCTTGCGCATCTTGACATTGTAATACATTTTCAGCTAAAAAATGAGCTCCCTAGTTTGTAATTTGTAGTCCTTGGAAAACTAGTAACATAGCTCCTTCACTGCTTCCTTCATTGCAGCAGAGGTGATTACTATGGGTTACATCCAGCAAGCAACTGTAGTAGAGTTTGAGGGCACAACCTCTAGGGAAATGGTTGTTACTTCTGAACCCCCTACTGGTGTTATGCTGATCAATGTTTTTTTTGGGGGAGAAATTTCGCCATTTTTCAACAAAAAAATTGGGAAAATGCTTTTTTCTTGTGTAAATTTGACTAATTTAGCTCATTTAAAAAAAATCGCAAAAATTTCAATACTAAGAAAAAAGAAAAGCAAACACTGATGCTGATGAGTTCCTCAAAGACCACAGGTGTGAACAGTGATTTTTTTGCTGGTGAATTTTGGCCAAATTTTGGCTTGAAAATATACAATTTCCACCTAAACAAAGGATTTATCATGGGGAAAAATGGCACAAATTCGCCAGATTTTAACCCAAAAAGAAAAATCCAAATTGCCAAATTTTATGCTAAGTTCCAGTAGGTAGCCAAGCATATAGAATGACCTTTTACTTTCTGTTTTACTTTCGTATCTGGTATATATCCAAATTTGGCTAAATTGTTTTCTGGACGGTCACCAGTTTGGCAACATCACAAAATTGAGAAAAGGGAAGACACTCCTTGTGTGTGAGAGGGAGAATTGAATATACAATATTGGGTTTTGACTTTGATCTGTAATGTGCAAGTCGTCTTTGAGACCCACCTGATTTTTTGTTTTGTAGCATGTAATCTGCAAGTGCCTGGCATGTTGCCTGTAATCCAAATCATGTTTGTACAGAATGTCATGGGTTGCTATGGCTGCTGCTGACCTTAGTTACACGGATTCATGTGGCATTCTTCAGCACAGCCCCCTGAAAGTGAGCATTTTCTCAAGACCTCCAAGTCCCACTTATTTCTATGGTTTTGTAGTTTGTACAGAACGTGAGCGCTATCAGCTGACTGTCCTTTGTGTCAAATGTCACCTGTTCTTGTGCAAAGCTGTTTGATTGTGCCATTGTTAATCAAGGTTTGAAAGGTGAGTCCAGTTGCTACGAGAAAATTCAGATCTAATCATCATCCTTGGATGCTAGAGATCAAATCCAGTCACTCATGAACAGCCAAGATCAAATCCAGCCACCAGAGAGAAGAACTTTACACCATAGTAAATTAAAGGGCGGCATATGAAGGTGTGTATCGATACAGCCTGCCCATAGAGTGTGGCAAATGATTTCTCATGTATATACATGGGAGAAACGACAACTTACCAACAAAGTTGTAAAAATGCCTAGAGACCAACATATCACAATCATAAAGAATATTCGCATGAAAGTCTAACTTGTTTTGCACCTTTGGTAGGACAGAAATTGTTGTGAAGTCCTAGTAGCCATGTTTACCATCTATACAAACACATGAAACAAGGGGAAAAAAATTAAATCAGTTGACTGATTGGGGAGCATGGATGATGGAGACACATACTTTTGGTAAAACTTTGTTTGGATACTTGAATAATGTTAGACGAAAAAAAAATCTTCATTTGAATTTAGGCATGCCTTTTTTCCTGGGGGAACTTTTCAACACAAGAAATTTCCATCCATGTGCTCATCATCAAAATCAACAACTAATTTATTTAATGGCTACTTATACAAGTCGATGCTTTTGTAAATCGACGAATCTTTGATTCTCCATGCTCATTGGTAAAGTTCCTTTGCTTTTCTTGGTTTCTATGATTTGTCTATTGCTTTCTCAAAAACTTATAATTGTAAGTTTCGTGTTATAATGTCTATCCTTGGTCACTTTTGACAATTGGGTGTTGACTTATGTTTGCATCACTTGCTTGGGTGTTTGTTAGGGTCTATGTGCATTTTAGCAAATGATTTAGTATTTTGACCTTTTTACCTTTTAATAAAGAAGGTCGAAGGTTCTTCCAATTGAAAGAAAGCCTTTATCATGGAATCCCCATGTGATGTACATGCAATATATATATATAATAAAACACCAGTCATGATCTTGATTTAGATCAAATTGGTAAGGATCATGAAACCATATACTGGTTTGTAATTAATAACATTAGATAAAATTTAAGATTAAAACCATGTTATCTTGCTCTATGAAATGTATCTCAAGATTGTTCTAAATGTTATCTCATGCTATTTGATGCCATTTCAACTCTTCTATTTTGGGTCTGTTCTAAACAAAGAAATTATAACTATCGATTTGCAATCCCAAATGTTGGTTTTGCACACATACCATGCAAATGTTATCAAGTTGTCCAACTAGAGTAAAAGAAACTAGAAGTCCTCAAGGAGGACATTAAAACACAATGAAAATGCTTGTCAATTTTGTAAGCAAACAGTGTACTTTACCTTTTTCTTGATTTAAATAAGGTTTTGCATGATTAGAGGACAAAGATTTTAGAATAAGTTTGGATGTGATAATTAGTGATATAGGCCCAAATGCAGTGCATTGTTGGAGTTGCCAAAATTAGTGCTAGGTTTGACTTGTGTTGTAAAATACCAAAAGAAAAAAGAAAAAACACTTGTTTAATTATATGACCCATTTCTCAAAGACAACAAAATAAAAATCTGTTGGAGATTTGGGGTTGAAAATCTGGATTTCATTCTCTAAGCAAAGATATATCCAGGGGATCCACATTGCACAAGGGATTTATAATAATTTATGCTACAGTTTGCTGACTTTTATGTCCATCATGCCCTGAACTAAAAGTTGTTCAAGATCTTTCAAAAAGAGGCAAGACTTAAGATAGTAGAGAGTTACACATGTCCAATGAATGATTAGCATACTTTGATTCTTTGATTCCAGTAGTTACATGGCAAGTTCAACATTGCAGTGTCAAATAACATAGAATAACACTATTTTCTATTTCCCATCACAAAATTTTGTTCTTTGAAACAGAGAGTTCTTTTGAAAATAATTTCAACATTTCTGAAAATAGCATAATTGGTGTTGAAACTGTCAAGGTACTCTGATAATTGCATGTTTGTTTCTATGTAAATTCAGGTTCTGTGTTCACAATGGGATGACCAGTGTTTTCTTTCCCGCAATATTATGATGTAGCTGAATTTTGGACCAGCAATCATCCATAAGACAATTTAGCCAAATCTGGTTATAAAAATATTAAATGAAAAAATAAGCATCCTTCTATGTTTTTGGCTACTTGAAAAAAATTCTTTATCCAAATTGTGCAGCAGACTTAATGGAAACACAATTAAATCCTATTACAACTTTGATGATTATGTATACCTTACTTGTGTCGTCACCAGGGTTTTTTTAAAATCAATTTTTTGATATTAAAAAAATTGAAAAAAATTCCAACAAATTAGCAAAACTGATTGAATTTTCACTTGTAAAGAAGAAATACCACAATTTTCCACCTTTTTTTTGTTGAAAATTAAAAGAATTGTCTGGAAAGAAAACACAGATTCCTCACTCTTTCTTCACAATTCATCCTGATAGCTATTGAAGTTTTAAGTTCTCCAATTCAGGCTTGAATTCCAGTTTCCTCGGACAGATCCTGTGATGGTTCTTATTTTTTATGCTTCATATTTTCTTTTCTATTTATTCTACTTGTTGATTTCAAAACTTTCCGTATCAATGTATTAACCGCTCTTAGAATTGGTAATGCAAACCCAACCTCATGTGTAATAGGACAGGTTTTGAGCAAATCTTAAAGCACTGAATTGGTAACCAGATAACAAGTTTAGACTTTATACAGGCACAAAAACCTCTGATAAATGTCATAGTGCATCTAGATGCGCATCTATAGAGTGGAAGAAATTGTGGGGCATTTGGAAAAGAAAATGCATGCTCTTGCAAGCATTTCATTTTCCAAAATGCTTGCTTTGAGGGAACACCCCAGCCCCTAGGCATTACCCTACACAAGTTGGTAATTGGGGACTTAAGAAATATATGTTAAAATCGTGATAGCAAATATAAGACCCTTTGTGAACAGTCAATCCATTTGACAGAGACCTCACTAGCCTTTTCTTTGCTGGCTATATGTAGCCAAAAAGCTATATCAAAAATTAAAAATACTAAACCAAGTACTTGTTGAGATTTTCAATAGTTGTAATTCGACCACAATTTGAGAAAAATCACCAGATTTCTATATATGGTTGAAGTAGGCAGCCCAAAATATAGAAGGATGGTTTGAAAATTTTAATTTCATACTTAGATTGTAGCCAAATTTGGCCAAAGCTTCCTGTGGGTCATGGCCAATTTGACTATATCACAAAAAGTTGCCCAAAAAACACACTTAACCCCTATTCTCCTACTATTAGATTTTTTCAAAAGAGGTAAGACCCAACTGGGCCACATTGGTACTTTCAGTGGTATTTTCCCACCCTCTTGACTGAAGTGAAGTAGTGGCTATATTCAACCCAGGAAATGTTTAAATTTGGACTTGCAGACCCAGATTTATTTAGTCTTTATAAGGACAGGATATTTATAATGTTTGGAAGCAAACCAAAACCAAAACCAAATTTGGGGTTTTTGTTTTACCATGGTACTAGTTCAGGTGTTGGTTCACCCTTCAGATCTGAACCAATACTGCTTGACAGTTGGAGCAACCCATTCAATGAAAATGAAGCTGCAGGACTAATCAATTAATCAAAAGATAGCCTTAATATGACTTCCATTCATTCTGTTGCTCTTTCCCAATGCAAGCAAGTGAAGTTAGTAGGTGGGTTAATACCTAGTTGACTTTGCATACGTAGAACAATAAAACAAAAACTTGGGTGTTGTATCACACAGAAGTCCTCCCCTCTTTGTACATATCTGAGATTGATTTGATTGTCTATTAAAGTTTTTTGTGCAAATGTTTCTAATCATTGATTAAGTTTTGAATACTTTTAAACCAGAAATTCACCGAGGATAGCCTCAAAAGTCGAGGGTGCAAAGCCCTCACTGCCCCAGTATAGCTCTAAAAAATACAATTAGACCAAACAGGCAAAAATCCATCTGCCACTAGTCACTCAGAAGATGATTTTTCACTACTGTTAATTAATAACCATATACATATTCATCATCCAAAAATCAATAACTAGGGGAAATAAAAGTGAGGAGCCCCTGGAATCAACTGAATTCATAAGTCCTTTGTAGAGGTGCCTAAAAGTAAGGACCCCTGAAAAAAAGATCAAAAGAACTAGTTGGATGAAGCTTTTTTTTTCCTTGTCTAAATTTAGTCAGTTTGGTTTCTTTATATTCAAAATGGCTAATCATATTTACACGCTTTTTTGGTTTTCTAGTCACCAAATTTCAGCAATATATTTTTTGAAAATCGCCAAGTTTCTCTTTTGGGTTCAAGAATGTAACCAAAAAAATGTGGAGGATGCTTAATCTTTTTTACTTTCATATCTTGTTTATTTATAGCCACAATATGGTGAAATTGTCTTATGGATGATCCCCCACTTCAGCTACATCACAAAAATGAAAAAACCAAAAAAAAAAAACCAGTGGTTGGATAACCTGCTAATCAATACAAACTCCATTCTTATTTCTACAGAAAAATAGTAGTGCACTAAAGATTTCCATGTTCTTTGTCAGTGCAGCCTAGTCAGGATGATGAACACACCAGGTTTCATCTGAAAACTCTGAAGGTAAGCAACCTGAATAAACTTCTATCGTTGCGATATGTGATCTTTCCAGATCCCAGCCCTGAAAAGACATATTAGTACTGACCCAACAAACCAAACCCACCTCTGAAAGGGCGTTGTGAAGGGCCTAGACAAAGACCCATAATAAATTTAAGCACCTCTGAATGCTGTGCCTGAATGTCCCTGGCAAGGAGACACACGTGGGTTCCACCCACCCACCCATCCACCCACCTGTGAATGGCCTTCTGATCAAGGGTTTTCCAAAAAAACCCACATTAGAATGAAGTCTTGCAAAAAGTCCAGACGGAATTTGGTGCACAATTATACGAAATTGATCCCTTATCTTAGACAAAAAGGAGCCTGGAACGTCCAAATTCCATATAATTAGGTCAGCACAGGACATGCAATACATAATAAGTTCAGGAGATTCACATGAAAGAAACGGGAAATTGAACATGCAATTCAATCCAGATAGCTAGCTAGCTGCTTTTGGTGAGAGATCAAGTGGTTGCAATTTACAAAGCAGAAGGTGTAGAATTTTATTCATTGGAAAAATTAGCTTGGACAATTTTAGGGCTTAGAAGAGTTGAAGCGCTTACAAGCTCAAAAAAGTTTTCAAAACTTATAATATGCAAATGTTAATATGATTCCCTTGCCCAACCAACCGACTCTTCTAATCTGCGAAATTATAGTTTTTATGTGCAAAGAGGTTCGGGCCACTTCCAGCTCCGCTTCCTTCTTCCTCTCTCTTGCCCTAAAATTGGTTGCCACGAGCTGATGCAAGCAGAATGCTATGAACCAGCAAGCAAGTAAGCAAGTAAGCATGCCTCAGCAGCTAGCCTGTTTGTTATTCATAACGATAAAAAACAAAAAAGAAAAGAAGAAAACAATTGTAACAAATGGCGAGTGAATTCGAGTGTGGGAACTGATATATGATAATTTGATGTGCGGGTGGGTCTGATGTTACATCATTTCGGGCTACCAATTTTAGCACCATGCTGAAATGAGTAGCAACAGCAAAACCATAATAATCTCTGTTCGGATCTCACATTGTAAAACCAACCAAAAAAATGGAAAAACTTAGAAAAATCTGATGATCATGATCTAAGGCAAATCTGCTTGCTGGTGGTGCTGGTGCTGGTCTCTCTCGCTCTACTCTTTACCTACACCCTTCTTTGCAGGAGCTAGGTCATCCATACATACATACATACATACATACATACATACATGATGTAGATGATCTTGAAGCGGCTGCAAGATCATGATCTGGATCATGGAGGTGTTTCACAAAACTAGCGATGAAGATTAACTACTACTAGTGCAAATAATGTCAGGTGGTTGTTCTTGTTGTTGTTGTTGGCAACAGAAGAGACGAACAAGAACAAGACCTGGCAATAATTATAGTAGTGGTAGTAGAAGAAAGAAGAGTTCTGAACCAACCGGAGCCTGGCTGCTGCAGCAGGCAAAAAAACAAAACAGCCAAAAGGAAATGTCCTGATCAATCGTCGTCCTCTCAACGGTAGCTGCACAAGTTTTGATTTTGATGAGTAATCCTGTTGTTGTTGTTGTTGACTAGCGTTAGCTCATGCCCAATCCCACCAGGGCAGAGCTCCGTGCTCATCCACTTGAGGTAGTAAATAATTACAAGAATCCTGATCAGCCGGCTGAAAGACCATAGCAGCACCATCGATGGCGCCCTCGAGCTTGATTGTACTAGTGGTGCTGCGCTGGTTATAAGTTTGCGGATCAGAGAAAACACGGCTGCACACAAGATCTTGGCCCATGACGAGATCCGCATTCAAGCAGCTGTTGCTCGGGACGTTCACAATAGTTGTTGTTGTTGTTGTTGCTGCTGCTGTATCCACGTATATCTGGCCCGGACATGCAGAGGAGGCCGCGACGGTGGCGGACGTGACGGTGGAGGACGTGATCGTATGGGAATTAAGTCCGCTGTCGATAGTGCGAGGGCTGTCCGCGTCCAGTATTTCACTTGACGTGCTATAAGCTGAGCTTGGTGATCCGTCCTTCCTTTTGCGTGTCCTCGTGGCTGCTGACGAGGATGGCATCACTTCCGCGCTGCTGCTCACAGGATTTGTAAAAGCTGTTAATCTCGTCGGCTGATCGTCCACCATGTCTCTACAGCTGCTGCTCCTGGAGAATACATGAGCTTCCACAACCACGCCGCTTGGTTTCTCCGGTAATGTCAGCTGGTGACTAGGGGACTCGTTGGAAGTCGCCCCCGGCTGGTGGTTTAACGTAGTCGCTGTCGTCTCTACGAGCTTCGAGGAGGACTGCTGCTGTTGCACGTATGATCCAATGGGAGCTGCTTGACACCCAGCTGCTGATTCCTCTTCAGGCTGGGTTGTTGATTTTTCTGTCAACCACTTGACCTGATCACCACAAGAGAGATTGTCATGTAAAGGATTCTCCATTGTTGCTATCAAAGATACCCAGGTTCACTGTAAGAATTCTGGATCAGACGTGCAGAGAAGGAAGGAAGGAGAGAACACATTCAAGCTCGCTAGCTGGAAGCTAAGCTTGGAGGGATGCATGAAGAACAGGCTGTTGAGAACGGTGTGAAATTATGAGTACCTTAGCCTGAAGCTCTTGTTTCTCGTCCCTAACAGATTCGAGTTCACTTTTCAGTCTGTTGTAGTCCAGGGTGAGAATTTCATAGTCGCGTTCCAGCTGCTTGGTTTTCCAACGAGCGCGACGGTTCTGGAACCACACCGCAACCTGTCGCGGCTGCAGCCCCAGCTCCTTGGCTAGCTGCATTTTCCTTTCCGGTTCCAGTTTGTTCTCCAGCTCGAAGTTCCTTTCCAGTGATCGCACTTGATCAAACGTCAGCCTTCTCTTTTTCTCCGCATTATGCAGCCCACAGTACTCGTCGCCCCCATCGTCTGCTGCATCCATCCCCGCCGCGTCGAGGAGCGAAGAAGCGTCAAATGTAGTAGTAGTAGTAGGAGGAGGAGGATAGAAGCTGCTGGATCGCTTCTGACCACCACCACCACCACCACCACCACAACCCATCACTGCATCTTCCAGGCTTCCGCTCGATCGAGAAGCTGCAGAAAGAAGAAGAAGAAACAAGGACATCATGCATCATGGCCGGTCCCCAAATTGTTAATAGAAAGCACATGAAGCAGCTCTGATGATCAGAAGACAAACAAGAACCTTGGCTGGTCTTATACGAACCTTGAAGCGCCCCTGCAGGAGTGCAAGAGGCAAGCATCGCCGCCAACGGGTCTGTGGAGCTGCTCTCGCTCCTGCTGGACATTAACATCATGTCCGAAGGCCCCGTTGCGAAACCTCTCATGAAATTGTTTTTCCCCTGCTGCTGCTGCATCATCTCTGCTGGCTGCTGCTGGAAACAAGCTGAAGAAGAAACGGCAGCTGAATGCTGCAGCAGTTGATCCGTGCTCGTCTTCCCCTGCTGCAGCAGAATCGAATAATCCACAACTGATCTGCCTGCTCCTCCTGCACTAGCAGCATAACCAGCTCTACTACTAGTCGTCAACCATGCAGCCGGAAGATCTGTCCAGCTTTTCCCACCTCCAGCTCCTGGGGGCCACACCCCATGACATTGCCCTGGTATTTCCAGCGGAACTAATTCAGTGATAGAACGCCAAGAGGCAGTTGCTATGCTATCGGCAGGTTGCACGGTTGTTCTCCCTACTGCCTCACAATGCCCAAATGTGAAACTGCAGCTACATCAGACATTGGAACTCTGAAGGGGAAGTCTGCTGCAGAAAGATCACCCCAAGCCTCCTCCTTCGTCTCCACTTCCCAGACTTCTGCTTTTACTGTCACAGAGTTCACAGGTGTTTACAGATGGGGGGAGAGAGAGGTCTTCTACACAGAGAGAATGGGAGAAACAGAAAGCTGTATGTCTGTATGTATGTATCACAAGGACTAAACTTCAGACAGAGCTGCTGCACAAGATATATATAATTTCCAACGTCCTGTCAGGCTGCTGTCAGTCACACACACACACACACATACGCACACACCAAACATGATCTATACAAAGACTTATTACACTTACTTTCAAACGGGGTCATGAGGAGCACGAGAGATGCAGCAGGATGGATTCGTTCGTGTTTTGTACAAGAAGAAGCAGCAGGTTCACGACCTTGTTGACAGCACCCATAAAAGCTCAAAAGAAATACAGAACATCACACTACTACTGTCTGTATGTGTCTGCGTCCGTCCCTCTGTCCCTCCCCCGTAGTATAGTAGTGGTTTTTCTGCATCCCCTAAAGAGGAACAACGACAACTACTACAGAGAAAATGATTAGGTCAGACGAAGGAGCCAGCGGCGAGCTTCTACTGAAAGCAATACAAAGCAAAGCTCGTCTCCCCACTACTTCCACCACCACCACTTCTTACAACTCTTCTGGAGATTGCTTTTTCATGACGATTCTGAAAACCCACAAAAACCGACCTGCATTCTTCCTTATACACAAAAAGGCTCTCACAAACTTGGTTCCCGGTTGGCTTGTGGTGTGATGATTTCTCATGGAACGGTAATAAACTTGTGTACTCTAGAACAACAATCCCACCCAAAAAAGAAAAAAAAAAGGGGGGGAGGGGGGCAGTCGAAGCAGTGTTGCCTTGCAGACCTGAGAGTCTCCTAACAACGAGGTCTCAAACGTCCACAACAACGTTTTGTAGTTTCTACAGCTTTGACGCAACCGCAGATGTTGGAAGTATACCACCTAGGTAGGTATGTCTCACCATCCTGCCCTGCAGGCAGCACCTCGCGGACCCCACCCATCCCATGGAAAAAGCAAACCCCACATCCCCACAAAAAAAAAAAAAAAAAAAAACCCCCCCACACCCCACCACACCCCCAAAAAAAATAACATAATCTTTTTTTCTTTATACAATATCAAAGACGAACAACC
>Ga0116231_10005624_pt1 | contig 24564 bp, 18 predicted proteins | sample S1TSphgellanicum_2_FD_89695 | JGI IMG/M metagenome (GOLD analysis project Ga0116231, IMG submission 89695) | Host-associated microbial communities from peat moss isolated from Minnesota, USA - S1T2_Fd - Sphagnum magellanicum MG | ecosystem: Host-associated > Plants > Peat moss > Unclassified...
AAAAAACCCCCCTCTGTCCTTTTTTCCAATCCACCCTGGTTTGGGGGGGTGAGTTTCAAAAAACACTGTTTTTTTTTTTCTTTTTTTGTTGAAAAAAATTAGAAGCGCCCCCCCCCCCCCCCCACAAACAAGGAAAATTAACCAAATTTACACTAAAAAAAAATTCAAGATTTTCCCAATTTCTTTGTGAAAAAATGACAAAATTTCGCCAGGGAAAGAACATTGCTCATAACTCACTCTCTTCTATGTCCCATAACCTGTAAGCTCAGCTCTCCTGAACAATCACTTATAACCTGTGCAACTCTTGCCAGCTACCTAGTCCATAATGATTAGCCCAGGTGACGACATTTAAACAGTCTCTCACTTACATTACATTGACCAATTGTTCATGTGTATGGGTGGGGCTGGGGACACAAGTAGGTAGCACTCTATGTTGGAGGCGATAAGCACTGGTAGAAAGACCCCCTCAAAATAGGGAGTGTGGGTGGACTTGCTCTGACAACTGAACTTGAATAGGAGGGGAGCACAGTTGAACAGTTGCTTGTTTCTTTAATAATAAAGTTACCTGTAAAGTCATCCTCTCTTTCATCCCCTGTCCCCTCTGCTTTCACCACCGATCCCCTCTTTCAGTGGTATTCGCAAAGTAAGGAAATTTTATTAAATCTCGGTATGAAATGCTGAAACTCAGCATTTAATGCACAAGGTTCGAGAATAGTTATAGTAGTCCTACATATAGGAGCAGTCAAAATATATGTAGTAGCAGTGGAGGCGCTCAGGAAAAAGGAAAGAGGGGATGAATCTCAGTTTACCACCGAGATTGGTGGAAAAACTAGTTTGGGTCCCAGTTATTTCGTTTTGTGAAATTTCATTCCCAGTCATACATTTGATGCCCTATTATGCTGAAACTGGTCATTCTAGCCCCCCTAATCGCCTGACTTTATGGATAACTTCAATACGTACTTCTTTACCCTCAGCATCTCTATTTCTTTGGTCCTCAGAGGAGGAGGTCCTTTTTAAGCACTAGTGTGAAGGTGGCCTCAAGGCTGCACAACCTAATATGCACATATGAGCCCCAGAATTTCAAACTGAATCCAACTTCAAAAAGGCTGACTAGATGATATGGGTTGTTGCAGAATAAACAAAAGAGAGTTGTGTTGCAGACTGTTGAGGAAAGGAGGGGGGGTGATGGGTGGGCACTGGACTGGACTGGGGTTGGTTCATAATGAAGCTACTACCATTTGTTGCAGACTATTGATAATGAATGAAGCTACTACCCTTTTGCAACTAGTTTCATTGGGCTTTGTTATAAAGGGATGGATACAACAGGGCAAAGTCAATTGATAATCATACCTCTTTTTTCACAGACAAAGTTCCCTTTTTATCACTCAATTTTGACAGTTCTTGATTAGGTCATAAACCCTAAACCTGTCATACTTTGTAGGCCCTGGTTGTAAAAGGAGAGACTATGGAATGATGTGTAGTTTTTTCTTTTTTTTTCCCGTTCAGTTGCATGTAAAAAATGTTATGGTTGCATGTAAGAAATAAAGTTTATTAACACATTTTGAGATTTAATTTAAATTTTATTTTTTTCTCGTTTGGTCACATGTAAAAAACATTATGATTGCATGTAAGAAATAAATTTATTAACACATTTTGAGATTTTAATTTTTTTTCATTTGGTCACATGTAAAAATGTTACTATTGCATGTAAAAAATAAATTTATTACCACATTTTTGAGATTTTTTAAATTTATTTTTGGTTGGGTCACATGTAAAAAATGTTAAAGTTGCATGTAAGAAATAAATTTATTAACACATTTTGAGATTTTTTGTTTAATTTATTTTCTGTTTGGTTCCATGTAAAAAAATGTCATGGTGGCATGTAAGAAATAATATTTATTAACACATTTCAAGGTATATTTCTTGTTGTGTTGCTCGGAACCAAACTCTTTTTATACCGTAACCAGCTGTTCTGGATTATTCTTCCACTTCCCTAGACAGATTACAATGAACCAGAATGGTCTAAAAAGCTCCTTTTATACCATAACCAGCTGTCCTGGATTATTCTTTGACTTCCCTAGACAGATTAAGAACCAGAATGGTCTGAAATTGGCAGATCATTATTATTTTTTAAATGGTCTGAATTGCTAGAGTACAATTTTGTAAAATTGTGAATTTGAGAAGACCCCATCAATGGCTCAGATTGTCAGCAGTAAGATCAGACAGCCTTAATTAATCCACTCCAACTGGGTTATGTACTGGAATGGGCAAGGTCAAGCGCATTCCGAGAATAAGTCAAGAGTTGAGCCCTGATACATAAGTTCCTTCAGAAATTCTCATTATGCCATGAGTAAATAATTAACACTAAAGAGAGTTGAGTTTCATAGGTTTAGGTTTAGGGGTTTTTTTTTTTTTTGGTTTGATTTAGCCTAGGATCTAAGTTTTGATGATTGTAGTCAGACATTTGTGAAAAATGACTATTACTTATCTTCCCTTGCCTGAACATTTTTCAATTATGGTGCATGCACACTTGATGTTAAGTCAGTATTAAATGAAAATCTAGGTGGCATCCTAGGTGGCACTTAGTGTTAAATGGGCGATAGCTTAATGTTAAGTGAATGTTAACTTAACATAAAATGTTCATGGTAAGTAGGTGTAAGTCCTAAATGACTAGCATCATTGTGTTAGGGGACTCAACACTAGAATCCATAACACCAAGTGCGAATGCACTTTTAGTATGGCAAAACTCCAATTTTAAGCTATGGGTGTTGAAAGAGGTGTATTTACATAAATTCCTCTTTGACACCTATGAAGAATGATGAAGAGGTTTATATGTAAACCACTAAACATGTTGAGGCTTACTATGAACACTTGTTGAAACTAGTAAACTATTTACAGGTTAGAGCAATAGATGATTTCCTCACCATTCTTTTCACAGCAAATTTATTACCTTACTTAAGATTAACAACAATAGGTATGAAAAAAAAAACCTTGATTGAGCATAAGGAAGCCATTGTAGTATGTGAAGAAAGTGGACGTGTGAGTTTGAGTTACAATGTTCTATTAATCACACTAAAGGTTAATACAATAGCTAAACCTATAGTACTTGTTGTTACAACCAAATCATCATTAACTTGTACTAATTGTGGTAAAATAGTTTGAAGACACTTGAAACTTGTCATAACATGAAAAAAAGGTACTAATTGTACCAACCACCGCAGTCAAGTCTACATAACTTGTAGTAGAAACTAAAGCACAACTTGCTAAACCAGTTAGAATACATGTTTCATATCCTTATATAATATGTTATAGTGTAGAACATAAATATGGAGAATGTGCTAGGAAGATTGAAGTACAAAACATGTTTAGAACTAAACCTATTAGTTCGAATGCTACAACAACATTTAAACTGTTTAAACTTGACAATGTGCTAGTCAATGTGGTAGTTGTTGTCACTACTTGTAGTCAATAACCAAAACAACAAGTGCTAAAAGAAAGGGAACTAGTTAAAGTTAAAGGAGCCGAAGATTGGCAACAAGAAGAACATCTATGGGATTCATTTATCAAAATTATAAAATAATTATAATGTGATGGGATTGAAAAAGAACCTACTACAACTAATGAACCATTGTAAAACAATTGGGTTAAATTATCGAATAATACTACAACAACTCAACTAGTTGAACATAATCAAACCAGCGACGTAAATTAACAACTTGTGATCCTAGACACTCCTTCCACTTGGGGTTTTTATTTCCCAAGGCTTGATTCTACACTTTGAGTAAGGTGTTGTCTAGTAATAACTCCTCGAACTCCTTCAACCTATTGTTCATCCTAACAAATAGAATGGGGTTAGGTTTGGTTAGTTGTACCTTAATTGTTTCATACTAACCTTTCCAGTCCTGAATTTGGGCAGTCTGAGTTTTTTATTCCTTTCCAAACTCTATTTGAATAGTTATTTGTTGTTCCCTAAGCTCTTGACAAGTTTGTTCCAAACCTGTTATGGTATTCTGTTGCTGTATGTTAGACTCCTCCATCTTGTTGTAATCCCACGTCATTTGTTCAAAGTTAGTTTGGAGATGCTTCAAATCATTGTGAATTTTCCAATTGAGTTGAATGAACTCAACATATTCTTGTTATAGGTTTTCAATTTTCCTAACAACCTGTTCTGCCTCTTTCAACTTGTTGAACAGGTTTTGGTTCTCATGTTAGATTCTAATCAACTACCCCTTGATTATGGCCAATTCTTTGCCATGGTTCTTTAAAGTCTATTACATTTTTCTAACTTTAAGCTACAAGTTTGCAAGCAGTTGTTGGTTTCAAACATGTTTTCCTTGGTTTGCTCATACTCAATTCTAAAGTTGGCAATTTCTTGCAATGTCCTTAACCGGGTTGTGGCATTTTAAGCAACTTGCTCTAAAAACATACTAGTATGTTTCAAGTTATCTATGGAATGACCAGAAATTGGAACAAGTTGAGTTATAAGAAACTATGGGTTTTCTATATGAATAGGTTCAACTACAGGTTGAACTAGTTGTGATGCTTCTATAACTACAACTACAAGTTGTTTGGATTTTGTAATTAGTACCACATGTTCAACAAGTTCAACAAGTTCAACTTGAATGTTATCAATTACTTGGTCTAAACACTAGTAGAAATTGTCTTTTTGCAACCAAGGAATAAATGACTAAATATCCTCAATGATTATATTAATAACTTCAATCATAGGATATAATTTCATTATCTATGTGTATTTAGTCATAGGCATTAATAAATCATAAACATGACTACTGGATAAAAAATGTACCAAAATGACATACTTCATCCAACTTCTATCTGCCACTTTTCATCCATTGCAATTTTGAATAATTTATTAGTGAATTTCAATGTTGAGGTGGATATATGGAATACACATGTGATTTATGACTATGATTTGACTATTTTAAAGGACATGGAAAACCTTTTTATGGTGTTGTGGCATTTTGAAAATATATGAATAATAATTTTTTAGGTCATTGGAAAATGGGTAGCATATTAGGATTGTGTACATCTACAACATGATTTACCTATAAAATGTCTCATGGAACTCCAAACTATCATAGTTACTTTTACAAACCTTCAATTTGACATTTGTTAACATATTTCTAATCTAGTTTACCTTTAATCTTTGAAAATTGACAAAAATTATAAATTGGCATTGCTCACAAGAATGTCATTAATAGAAAAATAACATCATTATTAAACAACATTCAAACCTGACAATTTGTTCATGGATTTTGAATTTGAAATACACTTGATAATGAAGAACAAATGTAACATTTGTAACATGTTTATTGAGTTTCAAAATTTACACAACAATGTCAATTTCAAGATCAATAAAATGCGCATGTTAAAACCCAACCCTAAAACCTTACTAATGGTAAAAAATTGTCTTGTTTGGACAATTTTATGGCCCCTACCAATGACATTGTACTTGGGGGTGAGGGTAGTCCTTCAAGAGCACTTAAACCACATGTTTCCATGGTGGTTGTAATGAACAGATCTTCTATGTTTGCTACCTCCCTCCTAGATTGAACTTCCTTTCGCAAGACAACTTTCCAGCCAGGCTTCTTGATATCATAAAAAAAAACACATGCGTTGCTTGAAAAGGAAACATTAAAGGTTCAAACATCAAGGGCAACTTGTGGCGGAAATTTACCATGAGGAACCCAACATTGTCTCACACATATGTGGGGTTGCCTTGATTGTCTTTTCATTTAATCACATGGGTTTGCACTGGACCATAATCCAATCTAAATAGGTCTTTTAATACTCCAACATAGTTCACTAAAACATCTATAGCATCAACATCTTTAGTTGGCATATTAAATATTGAAGCAATGCTACTATGAAATGTGGACAACAAAATATTCCTTGAGTTTTCCACCTTATAGTGATTCCCATATGCCTTCATGCGTGTATATCAAATTGTTGTTTGAAGAGGTCTACTACATAAATAACACCCTGTCCACATCATAAGGGTTGTTTGCATCCATGGAATGCGCATGGACAACATTTTTCACCCAATCAATGAAAGGGGGTACATTTTGGCCTGATCTATGTGCATCATTCCACTTCCTACACAAGTAATTGTAGAAGATCCTTTTAGGGGGAAAAAAGTGCATCCCTAAAAACAAAGATAAAATAACAAGTTGAAAAAACTACCCTAGTTATTGACATTATGGAAGGCATAATTGTTATTAGTTACTACACCCAAGGTGACATTATGGATATGTTGGTGAGTATGTATTGGTAGGCAAGGTCCCATAAGGTTGAAGACATTACAAATTTCATGTCAACCCCCTTTAATATTTCCCTAGCATCACCCTCTTCTTCATCAACATCCCAAACTCGACATTGCACAACTTCAAACCTTTGCAAGTATTCGATTATGAAACCCAAGCATTCATCTCTTATATATCCTTTAGCCATGGATACTTTAGGCCTTGCCATATTACGCACATATGTTTTTAAGGTTTTCATATACCTTTCCATTGGATACATCCATCTAGTGGCAACCGGTCCACAAATATCAACCTTATCCATTAGATGATACAAAAAATGGGTCATGATGTCAAAAATGGAAGGTGGGAAATGCATCCCTATTAAGGCTAGGCTAATTACAACATCTAGCCGAAGTGAATCAATCTTAGAGGGATCCCAAACCCTATTACATATCCTCCTAAACACTTTGGAAATCCTCATCACTGTCGTCTAAGGTCCAAGAGCAAAAAGCCTTCGTAGTGATAATGGAAGAACATGTTGCATCAACACATGGCAATCATGTGACTTTAAAGCACCAAAATTCTTCTTCCTGATGTGTTTCCCCATTGCTGAAACATGTCTAGATGGTGTTTTCATATTCTCAATGGTTGTTGCCAAGTAATCAAATTTGGTTGTTGTTAATACATATCTAGTTGCTAGTTTCAACATCTTCCCACCTCTTCGAAGGTTGGCAGTTAACCACAAATGTGATATAATGCCCTTATGTTGTAAATCATGCTTCACCTTCACAATATCTTTCTAACCGGTCACTATTTTGAGGATTTTTTGGCAAAATTTTGTTCACAATGCATTACATCCAATGTGAACCGAATCAAAAGTTCCTATATCCATTGAACAACACCCAAAATCTCTATTTTTAATCTTATTTCTCAAATCCCATAATAAGCTAGAATGGGACTCTACCTTTGAGTAAAACAAAATGCAAACTATTTTAGGGTTTGGTAGGCAGAATGTGATGAAGTCAATTTCTATGACTAATGGCTGCCACATTTGATTCCCAAATAATTACACATTCATTACTCTATGATTAAGAAAAATGTACAACTTAACATTAACTTGTATTTGACTAATATTTGAAACATGTTGCCTTGTCAAGTGATCTAGACCAAAACATGGATAGATTGACATATTCATCCACACATTAAACTTTGGGTATTGAAACTAGGAGACTAGTTCATGTTCAAATGTTCATATGCAACAACATTTCAAGCAAGTCTTTTTGCATGCTACAAGTTTGAGAAACAAATTGAATTCATGTGCACACACAAACAGAAACATTTGATTCAAATGATTAGTCATTGACTTGGACCATAATTGTGTAATAAGTACAACATTACAATGTCTCAAGAATGTAAGCAAATCATAAGTAGGGAAATTCCATGTACATGCCAATAGGGTAAATCATATAGGGCACTCCAATGTTTGACTCCATGTTCTTTAAAAGGGTCCCCAACTCCACCATCTTTGCCACCCAATTGCAACGAAGACTAATATTGTGTAGTTCATGCCAATTGTTCCTCTGCAATGATAGGGTTAGGTTTGCCACATGTTTCCAATTGCCCATTAAAATGATCTTTCATTCTTGTTGACCTATATGGATGTCCCTCCAACAACCATCTACGTGTTCCAATGTAGGTTTGTTTTGCCAACTCCAATGAGTGTTCACGCCTATACTCTGGCCCATACACAAGACATGCAACAAATCCTTGGTGTGCAACCCCTCCAACTATCCCATACCCAGGGAAATCATGGACGGTCCATATCAGAATCCCTTTCAAAGTAAAAGACTTTGACCCCAAGGGTTTTCGCACATCGTATGTTAGAACTTTAGTCCATGGTTGTTGAAGCTCCTCAACCAACGGTTGCAAATAAACATCAAAGTTCTTAGATGTGACAGATTTTTTCCCCCTGATCAATAATGCCAACATGATGAAAAATTTCTTAGTTGGCAGCTAAAGAGGCAAATTGTAATTCAACAACAAGATAGGCCATGCGGACAACATTGAATGAGTCGACTTGAATGGGTTGACACCATTTGCAACAAGACCTAGGTCTAGATTTTGTGGATTAGCTACAAAATCAAAGAATTTATGTTCAATGTGTTTCCAAGCCTTCAAGTCACATGGATGTCTTAACTACCATTTTGTGAATGCCACAACATTAGTTCTGACATCTTTGGTGTCCTAAACATCCGTTGAAGTCTAGGGATTATAGGATTGTGGCAAAGTACTTTGATGAATAATACCTTGTTTATTACATCCTTGTAACAAGCACCACCACATTGTGGACAAGTGACATCATCCTTATGTTCCCCTCAAAACAAAACACATCTTTTAGCACACACATGTATTTTTTCATAATCTAATCCAAGCTTTTGTGTCAAAGCCCTTGCTACATAGTAGTTGGCTATTAAACAATTAGGTTCAAGAAGCAAATGACTATGTAAGAGTGCTAAAAGCTCATCTACAAATTTATTACTAACTTTGTATATTGTGCATAGGTTCATAAGAAGTATTGTTGCTACCAACTTTGTACACTTGGAGCTTGCATATAACTCCTTCATTGCATCTTCCAAAGCTATTGGATCAAAACCATGCTCTTGGTCTCCATCCTCGAAAAACCCATCTCCTAATGCTTGTTGGCCCTCGCTATCAAAAGGAACCTTTTCTCCATCTCCATCCATGTCCCTTTTGTTCACTCACTCTTGTAATCCATTAGCTACCTTGAATGCATCCTCCACAACATTCACCACTCTATCTTCCAAATTTGCGATAGGATCATCTACTTGTTGGAATGCATCAGCTATTAAAGCTTGCATATCAACTGCAGAATAGCTCTTGAGTATGTTGTCCTACAAGCCTTCTAAAATCTTCTTCCCACTCTTCGTCTAACGAATCTCTATTGCCTAAACTTCTCCAAACCCTAAATCTAGGATCCCTTCCATTATGGATTAAATGTTCCTTCACATGCCCTATTGTGTATAAAAAGAGTCCTTTACATTTGGTGTAAGGACAATGCAAACATGTCAACTTGTAAAATTTGGCCCTATTATCTTCTTTAACCCAAAGCCTATCATCTCGATGATGCTGCTTTCTTACATGCCACAAAGGCAATCTCCTTACATCATCCAAAGCAACATGAAGGATAGATGCCATTATATAATACTATTTTTAATCTGCCAAAACAAATATTTCCAAAAGAAATTGTGTTACTCATACATGTTTCCATAACACATATTAAAGCTCCTAATCTGGATTTTCAACATTTTTCCTTACAATGTATTGCATCTATTTACCCAAGCCTATTAGTAATATCCCATGAATGCAAAGGACATTAAATGAACTATAGTGAGTTTATTCACATCTATTAATATCTAAGAACCATAGAAAGTGGTGGAATGGATTACTAGAAATTGGAGCAATGTGCACCATCCGTGATCACATACTTGGCTGAAGTCTTGAATCTTATTGTACATGTATTAGGTTATGACCAACCAATTGACGCTCGTTATGTTTTCTCACACTCCACGTGTTTGATTTGAATGTGCACTAATAAAAAATAAATCACAAAGTTCTAAACAAGAAGGCAAGCAAAGAATTTTCCCCATGACATATGTTCCAATTTACGTGATGGGTTAATTTCACAATGCCAAAACGTGGCATTTACAACTAGCTGCAACTACATGACTATGTAGTCCAAATGACTACATTGTAAATGCCACTAATCGCTAAGATGGTCATAGTTGTAACCACCATTGTGATTGCATCTATGAATACAAAATATTATTTATATAAAATATATATTTGTGTATGTAATAAAATTATGAATATTATAAAATAATCTATTATTATATTATTATATAAAAATTTTGATTTTACAAAATAAATTTTCATTTAATTTTTGATTATTTATGTATCGTATACATATGTTTATACATGAATTGTATAATACACAAATCATATAATTATATATACAACCGTATAAAAATTATTATATTTATACATCATTATACATACCATTGGTCAATGTAATCAACATATGTCATTATCATATTGACGATCAACTAATCAACATGGTAGGAACCAGTATTGATCCTTGGACCTTGTTGAATTGGTCCAAAGCCTTTGCCATCCACCTACCACATCACATGTCAGTATTGCCACATAAAAACTTTATGATGTTCCAATGTTTGAATGTATAAAAATACAAAGTTTAAAATTTAATTTCTTTTCAAATACTTAATCAAATGAACATATGAATATGAATTATTAAACTTTGGAGCATAATCTACATATGTGGACTAACTAAAAATTCAAATAACAAATTTTGTACATAGAAAATCACTTTTGAATTTTTAAAATTTTAACGTATCCATTATGTTTCAATACATGATGAACTTCAATAAATATGTGTATAATTTGACTATTAAATTTTGAATATCTTTAATTTATTTTATAATTCTGAAATATAAATATAATATGATATTATTAATATATTATATGTATATGTATTATGTATCATGTGTATATAATATATACATACATTCAATATTTATATTTTTTATACGAATGTTTAATTTTCATTATATCATTTAATTTAATAATCATATATTAATTCCATTTTTATTTTTATTATTATTATATTTTAAGTTAATTAATAGAATTGATATTTAGAAAAAAAAATTATAATCCAACCACTTACCATAACAATATAATTGTATTGGTTTTTCATTATTTCAATTTTTTATAATTTTCAACTTAAATAAAATCTATATATATAATATAATATATATACATAGATATGCAATGTTATATATATATACTGAAATATTTTTAAAATATATACATATTATAACAAATATTTTGTAAAAAAATTAAAATTTTAAAAATTGTAAATTATATTTAATCATATTTTTCTAAAAGGCCATTTTATATATAAATTTAATATGCTGTAAATTTATGCATCCTTAACCCATAGATAAATTTGGTAAAACTTTTTAAAATTTGGTTGAAATAGCATGAAATTGTTTGATTTATGTTATTTTTGTTATTAAAATAGTATATTTAGATTAAAGTTGGCTAGATTAAAGTTAAAGTTCATTAATTTTGTTTAATTTTGGTTTAAATAAGATAAATGAGGCTAAAGTAGGTTATTCTTGCTAAAATAGGATGAATTTTCTTACATTTTGATAAACTTGGCTAAAACTTGGTTAAGCTTGGTTAAATGAAAGTAAAATTTTCTAAATTAAATGATTTTGGCTAAATTTGGTTAACCTAGCAAAATTTTATTTAAATTTGATTAATTTTTGTTGAAATTGAATAAATTTGGTTAAACCTTAAAAAAAGGTTAAATTTGGTTATGTATTTCACTATATTTTTAAAAATTAAGTTAAACTTGTAAATTAAAACATTTAGGTTAAACTTTGATATTGAAGTAAAATTTGGTTAAAATTGGTGAAATCAAATTACATGAAAGCACTCAAGTTAAACATTGTTAATTAAACTTGGCTAAATTTGAAAGTTTTTGGCAAATAAATTTTTTTAATGTATTTTGCTAGAACTCAGGCCAATTAGGCTAAATTGAGTTAATTAATCTAAATTTGGCTAAACTTGGCAAAATTTAAATGTTGCTACAGTTGGTTACATTTGGCTAAACTAAACTAAATTAATTTACATATGTTAAAATATGTTACATTAAGTTAAATTATAAGATTATTTATAATAAATTTGGTTATTTAAGATAAACTATATAAGTTATTTGGGGTGAAGTAACTTTACGTGGGTTAAATTAGGATTGGATTAAATTAAAATAAATGAATTTAAACTAAAATAGGTTTAGATTAATTCATACTAAACTAAGTGAAAATATATTAAACTAAGAATTATTTAAATTAGAATAAATTAAAGTAAATTTAGCTAAGTTAAGTTTCTAATACAAATTTGACCATCTTGATATGTATTTTAGTTTTTTTTTAAAAGCTTGTTGAAACAACGTCAAGTAATTACTTTAATATGGTTACATTAGTTGTGTAATCATATTTGTAGTCATAATTACCTCTAGTTGTAATCATAGTCATATGGGTAGTCATAGACTCATAATTATGACTATAGTGGTCAAAATGACTATGATTCAAGTCCAATTACAACTACATGAGTATTTTGGGCAATAATCGCAACATATCCTAATAATAGAAACCACATTTTGGCATAATGTTTGCTAGGTATTTCATTAAATTTGAAAGTGGACATAACTGTTTCGTGAACATTTTACTTACTTGCCCTTGTTGTGTTTAAATTCAAAATGCAAATATTTCTTAGCAATTTCCACCTCCATTTGCAAGTTCAACACACTTAGTCTATGGTTAAACCAAAGAGAAGCCATGTTCAAAAGCAATGGTCACCATCAATAGTTTTACATTTTCATATTTAATATTGCATTCACCATCAAATTCCAAGACATTGATTGATTTGTAATCTTAATTGAGGCATTGAGAAACAGATCTAGCAAAACATGAAGGTTGTTATTGATAATACAATTGTCAAAATTTTCAAGCAATTTGGATCCTGGAGTGTAATAAGAAAAAGAATAATGGACCTAGACCCATGGTGAGTAATTAGCAACATTCATCAAAAAGCTACAAATTAGGCCTATTGACTTAAAATTGAAAAAGACTAGTGGGTCCATTACGCAATGCTAATGGGGATGAGCTTAAAGAAGAATTGTTGAAATGGATGTAAGACCATAATGAAGATAAAATCACTTGATGCCTAAGAACCACCTAGTTGCAAAAGCATATCATGACATGCTAAACAATGACAATAAATTAGACATCCAAACTAAACATATCCTAACATGTTAAGCAATGACATTAATTAAAGAAACATTTACAAGTTTTGGGCGGATTGTAATTGATGAACTCTTGCCTAATGGGTGTGGTGGAACCGTGCAAACAATTGCAAGTTAATAGCATTTTCCTGATTGAACTCCATTTGCCTCCATGTGGTGGTTGATGGAGTTGTTATTTTGTTGCTATTACTAATCTTTAGGTCAAGCAAAGGTTTAAATATTGCTGCATTTAACAATTTTACATGTTGGGCAAAATGGGAAGTGCCTTTTGATGATTCATGAAAAACCACACTTGTTGTGTAGCAAGTTGAACCATATCTTGCTCAATCACCTTTTTTTCTCTTAAAAATCAATACAACAAGAAGCTCCAAAAAGTTTTGTGACATGCAAAAATGGAGTTACACAAAGCGTTACAAGTTTTAGGTCAAAATTGGATGGATGTGAACTTAGTACATGGATGAATGTGAACTTATCGTCATGACCTAATCCATATTTGTGGGGTTTAAGTTTTATTTTGCTACAAAATCTAAAAAGAATACTATGCAAGTTGCACATTGTTTGCAAAGATGCACAAGCGTGAAGATACAACCATGGCTAAAGATCATTCTATTAACATCATTGCACTAGAATACACAATAAAAAAATGTGCATATGAATTGGTTAAAGATGCAAATGTTGCAAAGCTTGAATATCTATTGAAGCTTCTACAAGATGTAGTAAATGTTCTGTATGTCCATTCGATTTTTGTTAAGGTTTGACTTCAATTTACTTGATTTAGGTTTTGGTGCAAGGTTTTGAAAATATGTTTTGAATTTTCCACTATTTCATGTCAATGATTGGATCATTCTATAGCTTTATAGTTTTGCAAGCTTTCCTTCATTAGGATTTCTAGTCTACATGTTAAAAGAATTGATGCTCACCCTTTCACATTTGAGGTCTTCATTGCTCTTTTGTTTTCAATCCTCAGTATTTTGCTAGTTTGCATAATGTTGAATGTTAGTTTTCAGGTGTGCTATTTTTGCAGCTAAGAAAAGACAACGAGAACAATTGTTCTTACCTAAACTTATTTCAATCCTCACTATTTTACTAGTTTGCATAATGTTGAATGTTTGTTTTCATGTGTGCTACTTTTGCGGCTAAGAAGAGACAACGGGAACAATTGTTCTTACCTAAACTTAGTGCGCCACTGTGACATAACAACAAGCTAGCAACTATCAACAACATTATAAAATCTAGCAATGCCAAGGTTTGTGACAATTCCAACTATCCCATGGGCCATGAAGCATCTGTCGAGACGAAAACAAATGATGATGACTACACACCAGGTGAAAATCGCACAAACTTGAAAATCATGTCCTATCTTTGATTCTCTGTTTAATTTGATATCTTTTTGAAATCTCACTATGAATCTTGGTCTTTATTGATCTTTAATCTATTTTTGTTATGTTTTTTTAAACAAATTTCTATCTACACACATTATTTCTTTATGAAGAGAAGGCATCCTACGTTGCTCACATTCTCTCTCCTAAACATGTGTTTCAATATTTCATGTACGTTTGAATCTCCATTGATCTTTGATGTATGAAGAAAAAGTAGTTCTATTTGTTGTTTACCTGGGTATTGCCATTGCATCCGAAACTATAATGGACCTTATTCTTGTATTTTTCATTTGCCAACATGATAGTATGCATGACATCTAGGAATTGCAACAAAACATATTCCTATAGCTTATTTTTAATTTTTTTCCTTTCCATGTCATTATCTATTGGCTACTTCTTAACAATGTAACCTAGTCTCTACCATTGCATCTATAGAACTAAAACATAAGCTTAGGAACCAAATTTTCTATATAATAATTAATTGATTTATATTTTGATAGTTTTTGGTGACATTCATTAACCTTCATGCGAGCATATGAAATTATCTTTCATGTAGTGTTATGACTAAAAAAACAATGGATTCAAAACCTACTTAATCCCTAGTTTTGGTCATAAAGGTTTAATCTTTGTCTTGAACCTTTCTTTCAACCAATCTATCTATCTCTTTCAAAAATTAGGTATTTCAAAAATCAGGTCAATAATGCCTTTTGGGATTGTTAAGTAGTCAATATATTCCATATCAAGGTTTTGTGGGGTATGAAAACAAGGGTAGATCAAGAAGATGTAAACTTTGTGCATGATTAAGCAAATGAATGGGTTGCCACTTCATCAACAATGAAAGTGACAAAGAAACAACCTTTGCCCAAGACCCCTGAAAGGCCAAATGTTCAAATTTTTCCATCGATTATAATGGGTTTCCTAGGTCTTCCAAATCAAGTCCAAGCTACACTTCAATGGCAATGGCAACCGCCACTTGGGTGGATGAAATAGACCTAATTACAACCACAACCATGGGGAGTGCCACTTGTGAGTGCACCTCAATATCCAAAACCACAATGGATATGAATCCTTAGACCAGTGGAAGTCATTTTTTTGGCCCTTCCAGCGGACCACAAGTTGTTGTCCCAATTGTAAATGAGTTGAAGCCAGATAGTGTGGCTAGAGCAGGTTGTAGGATAGAGAAGAAGGAGAAAGATGTGGCTTGCAAAGCTAGACAAGCTATTAGGAAAAAATCGCATAAGATTAAAATAAAACCAGGGGGGATATAATTGTGGCATGCAAGGGGAAAATTGCTTGGGAGGAGGTGGTAAGAACCCTAATTCCTCGAATACTAGATATAAGCGTCGTGGAGTGGGAAGGGCATGATCTTGAATCTTTAGAGAAATTGAAGGCTTCTCTAGACAAAGAATTTAAATATGTGGACAATGAATTATTTGTGATGGGATTCAGAAATGTTGTGAAAAGATCGCTGAAAACATAAAGGAGCAAATTAAAAGCTAGGTACATGGCAGGGAAGAAGGGTTGCCCTGTTAATATTGAAGCTCCTCATTAAGAGAAATTGAAGGCATATTGGTCCAAACCTAAAACTAAGAGGAAAGTAGAACAAATGTCCAATGCTAGGAGCAAGGTGAAGAATATGGTAAATGTGGGGCAATTGGGTAGAAAGGGGAAAGAAACAAAACTGGTAATTCAAGGACTTATAATTTTCCTCCCACAATTTTCATTATGTTCATATATTGGAATTAATTACTACTAGTCATGGTTTTGCCCATTGGAAAATTATCTTTAATTTGTTGTTGCAGAGAAGAAAAAGCAATGCAACCCCAATTTGACAAAAATTGTTAATGAGATTCAAGGATTAGAATAGACTTGTCCAGCATTAGTATATGACCACTTGACCTTGTGTAAAAGTTCCTTTTATCAAATAATCTTTTTTCTAACCTTTTGTAGTAATCGTATTTTTAACCTTGGATTTGGTCAAGGATATGTTACAATTGGACTTGTATTTCAAACCCATTTGATGGATATTTTTCACATTTTGTAGGTCAAAATTAGTTAATATTTTACATACATGTAATTTGTATGAGAAGGCAAAGTTGAACAATGATTTGTGATCTAATATTGTGGTGTGAATTATTGTGGTAGAAAGCCCCTACTAACCTAGGTCAAATGGAACTAAAATTTTCCTTTCAACAACACCTCAATCTGAACCTTAAAAGCTTATGAAGGAAACATCAAGGTTGATAACTAATATGGAACCAAAAGAAGCTTTTGTGGTAGGTAGTGGTAATGAAATATCACATTTTGACCACATGGGAAAATTTGTTAGTGAATCAGAAGATCGAGATCATTCACCTCTAGCCAATGCCATGATACCAATGTCATCGAAGGCGGTGAAAGAAACTCCACCAAAACAACCATCACATAATAAGCTTGATAATGTGGAGGGTGAGGATTGGGTTGTTTTGGAGTGAAGAGCATATCCAATGAAGAGGTTATTAAAGCAGAAAGTATCTCCTTAAAAAACAAATGCAAATGTGGGTAAGGTAAGATCGCAACTTTTGTGTGTTATAACTAGTTGATTATTTTTTCTCTTATGTACGTTTAGGTGTTATTTGGTTTTTCATTAATGTTAACATGTTGAGGAATTGGTTGTAACTTGTGAAGGTTGAGAAAGAACTATGAAGTAGGGTGGTTGGACCTGTAAGCTTAAGCAATAAGGAAAAAACAACTAGGTCACATGAGGCATGCATCTCATTTTAATGATTTTTTACAAAGTTTTTGTAAACAATACACCAAAATATGTCTTAGTTCGCTTTGGGTTTCATTAGATTTTGAGTGAATTTGAACATTTTTATCATGGTGAAACTAGTCAACCCCCAAATGAATAGGACCAGCTGCTACAAATAATGAATTGGTCCACTAGTACTTAATGAAATACAAATTTACCAAGCCATTTCACTTGTTAATTAATTAACTAGGCAGCATGGAAATCAAATAAATTTAAATTATTTAATATTTAATATATTGATAATTTTATGATTTTCAGCCTATGAATTATTGACACATGTCACTGCCTATGCTAGCCTAAGTACATACGTCATGCAATCAACCTAAGTAAGCACATATTCTAAGGAACCACATAAGAAAATATTCAGTCAACTTACCATTAATGACCACAAAAACACCAATTGTGATGTTTGATCCCTTGACTTCAAATATGAAGGTAAACACCCTTACCATAAAGCCACCACACTTGTTGTGATAATGTGTAACATTGCATTTTATTTATCAAATATTTTATTTTAAATATTACAAAAACATAAACTTTGAAAATTCATATCTTATTGAAATTTTGTTCAAATGAAATGGTTAAAATTTAATTTAATTTTTTTCCAATAATGTACATAATTATATGTATTTCCTTTTGAAAGTGTAAAGTCATTTGAACAAACTATTTTTTGAATATCACTATTCAATAACATTTCAATGACCATTCTTTTGAAAAACAAAAAGTTTAATAAATGGATAAGATTTTTGCTAATATAATAATACTACCTATGTTAAGCTACTTTCAATTATTCTAAGGCTATTTTTCATTGTTCTAAGTTATTTCACCTTCCATTATTTATGACTATTTATGGCTATTCTTTTTTTTTTTGGTTATTTTTAACTATTTCACCTTAAGTTACTTTCGATTATTCTAAGTTACTTTTGGTTATTTTATCTTACTTTTGGTTATTTTTGGTTATTTCACCTTAGGCTTATTTTGACTATCATAAGTTGTTTTTGGCTATCTTATATATTTTTTGTATTATAGGTTATTTCATTTTAAACTATTTGTGATTAGTATAAGTTATTTTTGTTTATTCTAAGTTATTTCATCTTTGGCTATTATAGACTATTTCACTTTAGGTTATTTATGACTATTATAAGTTATTTTTTATTATTCTAAGTTATTTCATCTTTGACTATTATAGGTTATTTCACTTTAGGTTATTTGCAACTATTATAAGTTATTTCATCTTCGGCTATTGTAGGTTATTTCACTTTACGTTATTTGCAACTATTCTAAGTTATTTCATTTTAGGCTATTTTCAACTATGTGAAATTATTGTTGGTTACTTTTGGCTATTGAAAGTTATTTCACCTTATGGTATTATTGGTTATTCTAAATTATATTACCATAAATTATTTGTGGCTATTGGTTTAATGGCTATTGTTGGTTAGAACATCAGTGGCTATTGGTGTATATTCTGTTGTTACCTATATATTCTATTGGTGATTATTTTATTGGTGGTTATTAATGGCTATTCTATTAGTGGTTATTGGTTTTTTTTTTGTTAGTGGCTATTCTATTAGTGGTTATTAAATTAATGGTTATTGGTGTCTATTTTATTAATGGTTATTAATAGTTATTTTATTAGTGGCTATTAATGCTTATTTTAAGTTAAATTACCATAGGTTATTAATGGTTATTGGTGGAGCTATTTTTATTAATGGTTGTTGGTGGTTATCAGTAGATATTCTATTAGTGGCTATTATTGTCTATTCTATTGTAGGCCATTGGTGGTTATCTTATTGGTGACTATTCTATTAATGTCCTCATATGTGTCCTCAATAACTAGATTTGCAGTCATAAAGAAAGTCATAAATTTTGAAATTTCTTTTAATGATATTGGGTTTAGGTTCCTCTTCCTGATTACTTTTTGTAGTTGTTGTTTGAAGCTTTTCTCCACCCCCACCTCCCACCTCCCATCTCTTCTGAACATGTTCGCTTGTCATTGTATTCTAAATCAACCTGTGACCTAAAAGTAGTTCTAGACCTTTTTTTTAATGGTGAGGTAACAAATTCAAAACTTAACTTATCTCGTGATGTAGGCAATTATGTGCACATTGGTAAAGGTGATGATGTGGTTGAACATGTTGGTCTTCTTTCCTTCAAAAATTGCTTCTTTGTGACAAGTTTAGGTGAAACTTATTGTTCCTAAACAACTTATTGTTTTTAACTAACTGGTGACATAAGTTCTTCTAGGGTTGTTGTTCTTGGTGAAGGCACTTTAAATAATGGGAACCATTTTTTAAATAAAATATCTAGGATAAGCCCTGAGTAACAATTGTTTGTTTTGGTCATATTAAAAACTGGGTTAGTTGTTTTTTTTTTACATTTTGTCCAACAAGTAAATTTAACCAGAAACTTGGTCAAAACTATAGAGCACCAATTCATAAGTTGTCCTTTATTGGCCATATCAAAGGTAATAGCAATCCTATTGCTAAAATATGCTAACTTTTCTTGTTGGTAAATGATTTGTAAGATAGCTACAAATCTCACATGAAATTCTTCTTTCATGTGAAATGTACTCCATCGTTCATTTTTTACAAAGGCATGTGGACTTGTAATCTTCTTCAAAGTGGTTTTTGCTTCATCAAATGTTGCATTTACAACATCCATTGTCCCTTCCTTGGAAATCCCAAGTTGTTCATGAATAAGTACATGATCAATCAAAAAAATTTGAACATGCACTTGTCCTTGGATTCTTCCATCCTCTAGTTCTTCCCAAGTTCATAAAAAGTCTTATAATAGGACTTTTCATGGCATAATTCACTTTAGGGTGAACAAGTTTTTCAAACTAGTTTGTATAGCCCATTTGAGTTTGTTTATGTTCATCTTTATCCACTACATCTTATGGGTCTTTTTTGCCTTAGATCACAACAACACATATTAGGTTTTACAACTAGTTAATAACATGACTATTGTCTTTTTTTACTACAATTATAACTAGAAGTTCATGTTAATGACTGCATAGTTGTAAAAGACATTATGGTGCCACATGACATTATGGTTTTGTGACTATAGTCAATATCACGACTTGATGATTTTTACACAAATATTAAATTATCAAAAATGTATTTTTAATGTATTTTTAATCATCCAAAATTAGGTAATAACAAAATTCCATTCATTCTTGCAACTTTTGGTGAATATTAATAACTTATGGTCATGTGATGCTAACATGGCATGCCACATGGCAACAAGGTTTACTAGTAGTTACAACACCTCATGATTTGTGACACTAACTTCACGTCATGATTCATGTCATTGATTTGAAAAATTAATCTCATTTATTAGCTAGTTAAATATTTTTGTCACTTGCGATTAATAACAACTTGGTCTTCCATGTGATAATGACATGGCATGCCATTTGGCAACAAGGCGTCAAATTTTCATGGCAATCCATGATTTTTGTGACATCATAAATTTTTGTGTGTCTTGAATTTATGGCACCAATATTTGTCATGGCATGCCATATTTTTTTGTGTGCCATGAAGTTTTTGAATTCATAATTCACATGCATGTGCATGTGTACTAAATAATCTATTGTTAATTGTAATTATAACTACAATATTAATAATCATTTTGAAAAAGGTGACACATAAACTCCTTCATTTTTTAATTATTTAATACACTAGCTTAGGTTAACATACCTATTGGGTTAACCTATGTATGTAGGCTATTTAGTAAAAACCTACTTTGTAATATAGGTTACCTTGTAAGTTATTTAACTAAACATAATAAATTTACATTTAGTATGTTTAAATATACCTAGAATAAGTTACCCTATTAATAGGTTAACTTAAGTAGGCTTGCTTAAGTTCCTATCTTTAGGTTTTTGCCAAATCAACTTAGGTAGCCTCAAATTATAAAATATTTTATCAAGTTTATAACCACCTCAAGTTTGTGTAACTAAACACGACTATGATGCGACTAGATGCAACATATTTATCTTAGGTTTTCTTTAAGCTTAAGAATGCCTAAATTAACCTAGGCTAGGTTAGTAAATAGTATAGGTTGATAAACTAGTTCATCTTAAGTCAACCTAGGGAGGTCTAGGTCTAGGCTAAGTTGGTAGGTAATAGGTACGTTAACTTAGGTCAACCTAGCGTGGCCAAGGTTAATTCAAGGTTAAAAATTTTGAGCTTTATAACTTTGCGTTAAATATAATTAATATAAAAAAATGTGGTAATGTAATGTTTGAAGATTTGAACCCCAAAGTGAAGGTGAGGTGTTAAATCATTGCTCTTGCAACCTATGATACTTAGGTCACTTGGCTTAGGTTACATAGCCTAGTCTAGGCTTCTTGGGCTAGGAGTTCAATGTTTGTTTTTAATCTAGGTCACCTAACCTAGGATAGATAACCTAGGTTACCTAACATAAGTAGTTAGCCTAGCTAAGTTAGGCTAGGTTGACTTTTGGTTACGCTAGCTACATGGGTTAAATTAAATTGACTTTTGGTCATGTGAAATGACTCATAATGTGTTTATAGATTTTTTGACACATGTCATCCATCCATCAAGGCATTTTTTGTAACACTTAATTGAATAAGATGATTAAATTGAAATGGCATGCACTTTACACATCATACCAAGGTAATTAATGACATGGAATTTCAATATTAAGCGAAAATAAAAAAATCCTAGTTGACAAAATGATTTGGTTTTGTGACTAAATGGGTGAAATGACATGGGTTTAACAACTCATGAGTGACTAGTTGCATGTGTCCTTCCTAATTAAGACATAGTCACAAAACCCATTTACAAAACCTAAGATGTGTTGTTGTGGATGCTGTCTTTTTTTTAACAGGTTTTTCAACCTATTCTCTTGCAGGCCCTTTACTTTTTTCTTCATCTTGGCTTTGGTTCTTGATCATGGGTGTTGGGGAATAATACTATAAATAGGTTTTTCTTCAAAGAGTTCTCAGAAAAACTTTTTCCACTATTTTAGTTCACAAATTGCTACAACTCAATTTTTTCCTCCACAAATTTTGATTCAAAAGCTAGTGGTGTCTACTCCTCAACAACATGTTGAAAAATAATTTGAACCTTTGAGTTTGAATCTTAATTAATTATAATTCACGGCTCTAGTGCTATTGTAGAAATAATAATTATTCTAAGAAAATTAAGAGCCGCCTCTAATCCTTTTCTAACTCCCTATAACTTTTCTATTCTTGCTCAAAGATTCTTAGCTATTTTGTTGTATGTTCATGCAAAGCTAGGGGTTCAATATAAATTGTTTTAGTTAAACAAACATGTTTCATTCTCTCTCAAACTCCACTTGTTCTTTCCTGACTGTTTCAACTTTCCTCTCAAGTTCGTTCTTTCTTGCTTTTCTTTTCAACTTGTCTAAAATGCTCTCACTCATGGCCTCTAGTAGCAAAAAAAAAAACAAAGAATGAAGAGGCAGGACAAAAGATGAAATGATTCTTTGTAACTTTCCAATTACTATCAACCTTACGGCTATGAATAGACATGGCTTTTAGGGTTATAAACTTCTAGGGTATAAATGTTTATAGGTTTCTCACTAATTATGTCATTTTGATCATTGCAATCAAGTAAATAGTTAAACTTAACAAGTACATCATTATGATAATGAATAGGGACATCTGTTCCAATAATATTGCCATGAATCAAATAATTATTAACAGGTTCAAACTCTACATGTTCAAAATTTGCATTCTCAATAGGTAATGGTTCAAGCTCCTATGTTTGAACATATTCATCAGTAACCAGGTCACTAAGGTTAGCTAATATAAGTTGTAGAGTTCTATCTTGAATGAACTTGTATGGCTTCAAGTTGTTGATGTTAATAGGAACTAGGTTAAAATCAAACTTATCAATGGTGATAAATAAAATCGTATTACTGGGCAAATAGTACTAAATTTTATATGGCCCAAACCATTTTTTCTGGAATTTAAGAACATGTTTAAAAACAACCCTTGGAAACCATAATACGTAGTCCCCAAATTGAAACTCGGTTTCAATGAATCGATTATGTGACCATAATGACTTGTTCCACTGATTATAATCAATTAAATCATGTGCAATCAACCTATTCTCCTATAATTTCATTAACTCTAATAGTCAGCTAATTAGTATTTTAACAAGTTGTGGATCTATGTTTTCACCACGTTTGGATGGTAATAAGTACTTTGTGGGCAATAATGGATGTAATCTATATACAAACTGAAATGGGGTATGACTTGTTCCAATTTTGTAGGCGATTCAATATGAAAATAAAACTAATAAAACTATGGACATGTGTTCATCCTAATCATTTATTATTTCATTAACCAATTTTGTTAGTAATCTTCCAAAAACCTTGTTTATATTCTCAACCTATCCATTTCCTTGTGGATAATACATAATAGAACTGGTATGTCTAAAGATAAAATGGCCAATAAAATATTTGATTACATCATTGATAAAATGGGTACTTTGATTGGTCACAATTGTCAATGGACATCCAAATATTGTAGGGATATGTTCATACAAAAACTTGGTAGTTACTACAACAATGTTGGTTCGAAGTGCTCATGCCTCCACCCACTTCATTAGATAGTTAATGGCCATTAGAATGTACTAGTTGATTGATAGTTTGTTTATAGGTTTAATAGGTCCACTAAAATCCAAACCTCATTTTTTAAAATGGTTTTTTTGGTAAAGTAGTAAACAATTTGGCCAGTATCTGTGTAAATAGGTTACATGTTCTCTAACATTGATCACAAGTTCAACAATATTCATGAACATCACGATTCATTATCGGCCACCAATAACCGGCATCCATGATCTTCTTCATAGTGATGCCAAAAGAAAAATGTCTTCCTACAATTCCTCCATGTATGACGCACTCCCAACTCCTTAAAGGGCTCAAATGTGAGCCCAAGTAGAAAGCAGCGGAAAAAGAGGAGTCGGAGCACGCTCCCTAGCTCACAACACTTTGAGGGGTAGAGGGGCGTGTTAGAGCTCCGGGATGGGACTAGGAAGAGTTAACAAGCTTTAGTCACTCACACGGGCCTGCACACAACCCACACAAAATGGTTAGTGCAAAGTTGGTGCACCCTTGGTGCTAGGACGAGCCACGGGCAACACAGACACACAAGACTCACCACGGCCCGGACTTGGGGGAAGCCACCACCTTCCCCCTTATAGTATACTCTGCAGCTCTCCACGGAGGCTA
>Ga0116231_10005625_pt1 | contig 24546 bp, 12 predicted proteins | sample S1TSphgellanicum_2_FD_89695 | JGI IMG/M metagenome (GOLD analysis project Ga0116231, IMG submission 89695) | Host-associated microbial communities from peat moss isolated from Minnesota, USA - S1T2_Fd - Sphagnum magellanicum MG | ecosystem: Host-associated > Plants > Peat moss > Unclassified...
ACATTAAGAAAGAAGATTTATGAATAACCAAGCCTAAGCCTGGTGAATGTGGTGAAAAAACGATGAGATGGGTTGTTCCCCCATAATTTCAAACTAAGATGGAATAACATGTGGAGTAAATCAAGGAATACGATGGAAGCAAGATTCATATGGGCAATCTACAATAAGGTGGTGACAATGAATGTTTGGAAAGTGAGAGTTAACATTTCAATCGATCAACTTTGCTCCCTATGTAAAAATGGAAAGAAAATCATTATGTATAGATTTTGGGAGTGCAATTATGCCCAACATCTTAAGTTGCATGTTATGTAAATTTAACACTAATAGGTTGGATAGCACAATGCAATGAAAACATTGTATATTTGTTGTTAAAGACCAAGACATTTTTATTATGTGGGGGAGCCATGGTTTCTTTTTAGGGGCATCATTCATTAAGTTGTTTAGTCTAAGAAAAATGACATGGTCTTTAATAATGAAATATGAAATGAACACAAATTATAAGAATTTGTGTGGGAATTGATAATTGAATATGGTAGAATTGTTTTAAAAAAATGTAAGAAATTATTAAATGGTCTCTTTTTGCCAAGGGGGAAACTTTTAAGAGGTTTGACAAGAGTTGGGGAAAAATCAAGTTTTGTGTGTTAGGGTTGTTAATTTTATTAGGTGACTTTATAATGAGCCATGTTGGGGATACATTAGAGGTGTAGTCATATTAACATGTACCATCAACAATCGTAATCATTGTTTAATTTTTTGAACTTTAAATTTTAAATAATAATAATAATTAATAGAATTGACATTTTAAAATAATTTTGGCACTAAAAGCATAATTGAGAATTTTTTAATGACATGTTTTGAGATATTTTTTAATATAAACCTTAACATAATAATATTTAAAAAATCAATTGATTTTTTTGAAAGATGTATTAAAAAAATTCTAAAATATTTTTCACAAAAAATAATGGTTTAAAGGGGCACGTGCGGCTCCTAATAATGTGGTTGGACCTTTAGTTGATTCTTTTTAGTGCATTGTTGTGCTCCCTTGTTATTGGGGTGTGTTTTTTTTTTTTTTTACAATGAATTTTTTCATTTGTGTTGGGAAAAAAAATTGAGAACATATTTATGTACTTACCATTTATCTTTTCTATTTACATACTTCCAAAATACTTATTAATTATTTAGCATGTTCATTTAATTATGGAAATAACACATGTGAAATAAAAACATAATAAGATTTGTCACCTTTCGATGATGTAATCCCATTGGTAAGGACTTAATTAGTTTATCATTGTTGAGGTGAAGGGTTCAATTCCTTATACTTGTAATTTATATGCACACCTAAAAAATTAAAGTAATTAAGTATGTTAAACTAACAGAACTAGGTATGTTAAATTAGTGTATAAATTAGGTTGAATAGGTTAAATTAATTTATCACCTACTTACTTGCATTTTTGTGACCTATTTATTATCTACTCACCTAAAAAATATTTGTTATAATAATCTAAAAATAAATAAAATTTAAGTATAAATTCTTTTAATCAAATGGTTCATTATTTGCTAATCAAAATGATTAGTCAAATAGTTCTTGCTTTACTTTTTAAAAAGACCATCCTAATCATAATGATGAGTCCAAATAAACTTGTCCAAATTAGCAAAGTGGATCTTTTTATGCTTATCATTTTGAGTATTGTTTAGTAGATTTTTCAAATTTTTTTTTTTTTTTTGGGTAATAGATTAAGTGGTGTTTGTGTAAGTTCATGGATAAGTTAATCTTACACACACAACTCCAAACCACTATTTTGGTCATAATTTTTAATTCACAACCTTAATAGTAAATGTGAATCCATATTTTTGTTTTAATTTTTTTTAATAGGGACTTAATTTGAATCATTGCTTACACATTTTAAACTAATATTTGGGATTTTGATTCAATTACAATTTTTAAAGTGGTCTTCATTTGGGAAGACTTGAAACTCATTTCCTTGCATTTTTTTACATTTATGGGACTATACTTATTATTGAAACATTATTCTAGTCCATATCATCTCTTTTACATTAACCTTGTTTATAAGTTTAAATTAAAATTATAACCAATGTTGGGTGGGTATGAAAAAATGATTAAATTTTTTATTAAGAATCAAAAAATGTTTCAAGTCAGGTTTCAAATTGAATATTTTAAGGTGTTACCCAAGATCATACCCTATTTGAAACTTATTCATTGATTGTGATTGTCTAGAATTGGAAGCTGGTCATTTGAAACTTTATCAATAAATTATTTTTTTGATGCTATATTACAACTTTAAATTGATACACTTTATAACTAAATTGCATCTCCATTGTACAAGCATATATGTCATAAATTAATGATTATTTAAAAATCATACATAACACACCAAATGACACATGTTCATTTTGTATGTTGCCATAGTCATACACCCTTGGGTTAGTTTTATCAATTTTATCTTCATTTTATAAACATAGAAATGGGGTATTATTCTTTGAAAACCTATTAAATTTTTTTTCCACATAATTATTTCCTTGAGCTTTTATTATCATTTTAACCCATTAGTTTTTGGATTTTCTTCACATTTACAAAAATGTGACCTAAATCTCATCAATGTCAATATAGTTTTCATTAAATTTATTGTTGGTTACCCATGCCCTTGAACCTTAAGGGTGTGGATGGTGTAAAAAACATAGATAATCACATTTGTAATTCAAAACTTTCACACACAACCATTACCATGTTTATTCATACGCTACCTATCACTACGTTTTGAATGTTTTTAATCAAAATTTCAGCAAATATGGTTATCATTTCATTCTAACCACCTAATATCACACTTAAAAAAAATTAGGGTGGTATGACCTTATCCCAACTAGTCATTAAAACCTTCCATTACCTTTAATACCAAATCACAATATTAATGTGTTAAAACATCATTCTCAAAACTTATGTTTAATTTTGATCCCTTAATCAAAACTGGCTTTAATATCATTATAATAATTATCTCCCATTAGTACCAAAATATAATAAAAAAATTTTAATAGAGGTTTTCACCCTTTATTTCAAAATCATTATGAATAAAGAAACACATAAAACAAAAGACCACCATGTTCATAATCTCATAAGGTCTTTAGAAAAATGTAATATAAAAAAACATTTTTGGATTCCTTCATCATTTTAATGGTTCGAAAACCACATAAACCACTTCTTTGCTTTGCAATTTAAAAACACATTTGAAGATTTCAAAATCTCCAAAGAATTATAAACCTTTTATTTTTTGGATTTCAATCACACTCTCATAATTTTAATCTTTATGTATAATTTTTTTTCATTCAATTCTTTTAAAATTTCAAAATTTAGAAAAATTTAAATGATTTTAAATATTTATTTCAAAAATTTATATTTAATGTTTGAAATAAAATTATTAAATTAAAAAATTTACATTCACAATTACATTGAATTTTTAATTTCCTTAGTTTTTATATGTGAACAAATAATTAAGTCATTTAATTCAGAAATTCATATATAATGATTTAAATATTTTATTGGGATATGATTTATAATTATTTAAGTAAAACTAATTTACTATCATAATCACATTGAACTTTGTGATTTTTTTCAATTTCAAAATGTGAAAAAAAAAAAGTTTCAAAATTCAAGTAATATTTTGTTTTACTTGGGTTAAAAGTTTTGCATATAAATATTAAAGTACATTTTTTTCTTTACTTTCATCATTAACTTCAATTTTATACTATTTTAATTCAATTTTTTAAACATTGCATTAATTTACACATGTTGATTTCTGCCCCATGTTTATCAAAAATTAATGTTTTAACAAAATATCTTTAAATATCATAACAAGACAAATTCACTTGTGAAATTATGTTATTTAAATTTGTATATCTTCAATCTTATATCAATTTTTGTAATAAAGTAAAAATTCGAATTCAATGCCACAATGTTTTTGGAATAACATTAATAGATTTTGCTTTAATTTTATAATTTTAGTTTTTAAAAAATTAAAAAATTAAAAATTCATATCAGATTATTTATTTGTTTTTTTTAATTTTTTAGTTAATAACATATTTTATTTTATTTTATTATTCCATTTTACTTATGTCATTTGATCATAAATAAATAAATAAACGATTTAATTTGAGGCTAATTTAATTTGGACATATATATGCATTCAACTAATTCAACATATATACTAATTGAATCATGGAATTTGAATAATTCAAGATGAGCATGTACATTTAGTTAATTATTATGATTTATTTTCTATATATTTTAATAAAAGTAGCAAATTTCATATTAATAATCCATTTTTAATTATTTTTTTCCAAATTTCCCCTTTAAAATTTATTTATTTATTTAAATAATTAAGACTAATTATTGAAATCATGATAATTATATCTTATTGTTATTTTTTTCAAAATGAAGTTTTAATAATGAAAACATGATTTTTTTCCATTTTAGTATCACCAGGCCATTAAAAAATAATATTTATAATCGAGTGTGTCATGCTTTATGACTAATTTAAGTCATATTAATGTATTAGTCAACATAGACAAGTCCACATGCCCACTCACATTCACCACATGTGTAATATATTATCTAATTTGATTATAATCCTAGATTTTTTAGTCATAACAAACTTTGATACTTTGAATGTTAGTCATGATGCACACATTATATCAATTTAGACGTGATTGTAATATGACAAAAACCATGAATTTGTAATATTCTATGAATTCAAAAATTGAACAATTTTTTTAAGTTCCATTTTTGGAAGTCCAAGAGATAAAATGGAGCCCTTTTTAGTTCTTTTTTGGATTTCCAAACCTAGAATTAATCCATTTTTTTCAAGTAATCCATTTTTTGGTCTTGGAAAATTAATTTTTCAAACAATAAATGATATCCTTAAAAAAAATTGAATTTTTTCCTTAGAATTTATTTAGCTTCCAAAGAATCCTTTATTTGACCTTGTGGGTTCACAAAACTAGAAAAAAAAAGTCCTTAAAAAAAAATCATTTTTTGAACTTGCAATATATATATATTTCAAAGAGTCCATTGTTTTTATGTTGGAATTGGAATCAAAGGTTATTAGGAACCAAAGATGATGGGGTTAGGAATTGAATCTAACTTAATTTGAAATTTAAAAAAAGAATTGGAACTAAATTGCCCCCTAATTAAAAAACCAAAACCAAAACTAAAGCCCATATTTGAAAAAAACAAGGAATTGAAATTGGTCCATTACAAATGTTAAGAATTAGAATCAAAAGGTTGCCCTAAAACCACATGGATGCAACATTTGTGAAATGTGTTTATAATCACATGAATACTCACAAACATGATCTATTCAAGATGAAATGTTAATTCATTATACAAATTTCAATAACAACACATTAAACCACCATCTTGGATGTGGTTTGTTGTGAATTTTTTTCAACATATTAAATTTCATTTCCATTTAAATGTGGTTTACAATAGTTTTCATAAATAAGAATGTAAACATATAACCACATTGTAAATCACCAAACCTAATAACCATGAAACACAAGTACTATTAGGTCCATTGACAACACATTTTGTAACACATTTTGAATGATAAATATATGTTTTTAATTGTTATTGTACACTTGAATATTTAAAATCAAATTTGTTAGATTATGCTTTGCCCATAATGTGAATTCGAAGGCAATCATTTGCATTTCCCTTAACAATATGTGCATTCCTTGGGTTCTATTTAATATCATTAGCCTATCCCACTCCTTGACATCCCAATTTGCCCATGCCATGATTTTTTTACTCATCAATATCCCAATACTTGATTACCCATTTTTCACATTTGCACCCATAACTTCTCTATTAAAAATACATCTTATGAATACCACACTTTTTTGGTAGCATTTTTTTAATCTTTTTTTGGTAAGTTTTTTTTTTTTTTTTAAAACATATTTTTGAAAATTTGAACATTTCCATAATATGCGTTATATAATTCATGTTGAAGCTAGCAAGGTATTATGGAAAATCTTTCTGTAAAATGCAATATATAAGTCTATTGTATGCGTTTCCAATTGATTGATATGGAAGATTGCATTGGAAAACAACTAAATTTATGTTTTCAATTTGCTAGCCAAATCACACTTGTAATTAACAATAACAATCATGATATTAAAACAAACCACTAAAATTGAACCTTGTATACAAACCATGACTCAACTTTCTTTCAGTAGTAAACCTATTTCATTGGTTACTCCCATTCACCAATGGCCTATTGATGGCCAGAGTACCTTGATGTTTGGTGAGCATATGCCAAAGCATCAAGTTCCTCTTGCTATGGATATTCTCATGTGACATTGGCACAAAGAAGTGGAATCTGCCAGAAACCAGACAGGACACAATGTAGTTTGGTGTTCAATTGAACAAGTCGGAGTTCACAATGTATTTGGCTCACAAACACAAAACCATATGCGACCCCAAACATCCAACTCTCATAACTAAGAATAAATGCAAGTGATAAGAAACTGCAGGCAGCACCTGTGTATAGTTGTTGGGATTGGAAAGAATGGCATTGATTATGTACAGCATGGGGTGTGATTCCAGTACCACCAGAGAGCTGCAGCCAAATGTCTACATCTGAAATTCAACACCAACAGTTTAAATTATTTCCCCACAAACTTGTCTACTCAAGTAGACCAGGACACCCAACAAGCAAGCACCAATCAAGGCATGACACAAGAATTGAGAGGATCCTACGATGCAGAGTGTTTGCAAGATAGCAGAATGCATTCTAACATATGAAAAGCCTTGTCACATACCAGAACAGACCATCTAACTATGAGATTGGGTTTGACCTTACAATACCCAAATGCCTCTTCATGTTTGCATCTTTCCACAGGCCTATGCATCAACTAATGAGACACCATTAGCCTGTCTGTCTTTAGAAAGTAATTTCAACAGCCTCCAAATGTTATTTCAAGCTATGCTTGTCAAGAACTACCATACAAACACACCCATTCAAAACCAAGCCTATTTCACATATTGATCCAACTGGGACATTGCCTACCTTTTTGCTATGAAAATTCAAGAAAGACAGTTGTTATCTGACTTACTCAGTGCTCATTTGCTTGATTGCAGTATATTAGGAGCTATACCAATATCAGGAGAAGTCTAAGTAGACATGGCAAATCAAGCTGCAGGTCTCCACTCTTTTAATTTCTAACCAGATTGCTTGTCACCAATTTGTGACACACATTGATCATTTGATAGCACATTGAACTCTGTTTCTTTCTACACTCACAAATTCACAATGGACAGTGGGATGTCTACTCATTCACTTCAAGAGTGTCTCCAGTCCTCAGTTGTGAAATATGGTGGCTCATCTTACCTTCTGGATATACCTGTAAAACACAAACTGTAAAAAATGGCATCATAAACCTGGACATAAGTGTGGATCTGAGTGACACATAAACAGTACCAGTTCAAGTTTCTTACCTCTTCTCTATGTCAGTAGCCTAATGCATTAGGGGGAAGCGGGTGCTCACCATGTTCTGGTGGTGGGTTCAACCATAAGGTTCAAATCCCATACATACTTCTAGATCTACCCTGTCTGATAGTCAAACATGATGGTCATTGCAGGGTGAAATGGTCATATAAAAATGCAAGAATCATGGTCTTTGTTCAAGTCTTGTCAGAAGATTTTGGAAACCTAAGCAACCTGTTTCTGTCCTTTTCTTAGTATCCACATTTACCATTGAAGGATAAAGGAAATACAGGGGTTTCTCTTAGAAGTGTGATTGAGTGTCTCCATCTATCAGGTAACTGTCTTCTTGTCAGATGTGGATACATTCTAAAGTGCAGGAACAAGGTTGATGTGGTTGCCCCACTTCTGTAGGGGAGAGAAAGCCTTAATATTCTCAAAATTGCCAACAATTTGGTTATGTGTAGACTTCAAAAACATTGAGACTGCCAGTAGGAGCACTAATGAGCTGCTATTCATAAACATGGATACCTTCTAGAACCTTTGCCACTAGCGGGTCTTTTGGAGTGGTGTTAGGAGAAAAAATCAACCAAGCAGAGGAAAAGGTGGGAGCTTACCATACCTTCTGAACAAGCAGGAAGCCATTGGGATGCCAAGCTTTGCATCTGGATTGAATGCAAATCTGCTCAACTGCCAATTACTCACATATTTGATCCCAAAAAGAATCGAATCTCCTTGAACATCAAGGCTGGGTGTAAACTATTGCATTGATCAACTCTCTCAGATTCTTGCAATTGTGAAATTCACCTTCTGTGTTTGGATCTGAAATTGCCAATCCAAAACTCCAAGGTTAAGCAAAAATGAGTTTCTTGCAAAACCACACAGAACATAAAAGAAACAGCTGATTTGATTCTGAAACAAGAATGAAATTTCAGAGAACTCTGATACAAGCTCCAACCTTATGAAGAAAGATTTTACTTGATTCTATTAGAGGGCAAGAAAGATATTGAAGCTGAGGTCTGGAATCTGGAACAAGCATTTTGACACAAGCGTAAAAGTTCATTCTCTGATACAAGCTCTAGCTTTAGGAAGAAAAAAATTACTTGATTCTATCAAAGAGCAAGAAACATACTGAAGCGGAGATCCGAAATCTGGTAAGAGAAATGTGGAACAAGCATTCTGAAACAAGCATGAAAGTGCATTCTCTGATACAATCTCTAGGCTTATGAAGAAAGATTTTGCTTGATTCTATCAGAAGTGAGCAAGAAACATACTGAAGCTGAGATCTGAAATCTGTAAGAGAAATCTGCAACAAGCATTCTCAACAAGCATGAAAGTGCATTCTCTGATACAATCTCTAGCCTTATGAAGAAAGATTTTGCTTGATTCTCTCAGAAAAGACCAAGAAGCGTACTGTTCAGTTGAGATCCAACATCTGCTAAGAGAAATCAACCGAATAACTTGAGGAGATTTGTGTGTTTTCAAGGAATTGTGAACAAGCAGAGTTGATTGTGATGATAATTGCAGCAGCGAAAAATGCATCTGGATATTGTTGCTGCACTTCATCTCTTTTAGCTCCGAAGATTTTCCCCCAATACTTTTCTCCTCAAGAAAAGAAAGCGAAGAAGATGCTAGAAAAAGCTTGAGCAAAACCAGTTATTATTAACCGAGAACGAACAGATTTCTCTTCCTGCAAGTGTTGATTTGAACGCTACAAGACTCTCACACATCTTTGAATGTAGATTTGGATGCATCGAAATAGAGCAATTGTGAAAGAGAACAGTTGAAGGACAATGAGGAAAGCACTGAGAAACAAGGAGAGCAGTTGAAGGACGACGAGGAAAGCAACTGAGAAAACATACACTTGTTTGTTTTTTGCAAGAGCCGGTTTCCAATCGCCATCGCTGATTCAAAACCCAGGCACATGAGAAGAGAGACCGGATTTTGTTCTGGTGATGGTTGTATACATATCCCCCGCTACTGGCACCCGCCCGCAATTGGAGTCGATCTTAGGGTATGATAAGCTTTCCAAAGACGAAGAATTTGCGCAATCTGATACCTAGAAACCTTGAACACTTGGAGCGTTATAGTGTTGTGGTCAAGAGAAGAGAGAGAGCAGCGATGCCGTGATGGAAGACGCAACTGCAGCACAATTGGCACCTTTTCTTGCGCGCTATGGTCTTGTTGTGCAACTCTCGAACTCCAAGGGTCGCTGCTTGATCGCATCCCGAGCTTTCAAACAAGGTGAGTATGTTGCTAAATGCTCATTATTGCAAGTTTCTCCAACTCCTCGTACCGCCCCAGCCTTCTTTTCCACTCTTCTTTCTGATCAAGACTGTGGAGCATGAAGCTGAGGAGAATGAGGCAGACACGGTTTGTTTTGTTTTCTTGCACAGGAGCGGAGGTGCTTGCGCAGGAGCCTTACGTTGCAGTCTTGGATGGCAACTCGCAGCACAAGCGATGCGATCGGTGTTTTTCACTGTCAAGCAATCTGAAGAGATGCTCAGCATGCAAGAGTGTTTTCTACTGTTGCATTCTATGCCAGGTACTGTCAGCAATCTCATTCCTGACTCAAGAAGCTCCATTGCAAACTTTTGAACAACAAAATCCATTCCCCCCGCCCTCGTTCTGCATCATCATCATCATCCTCCTGCTTTGTAAATAATCTCAAGATGATGATCTACCATCTGAGTTCTAATCCAAAATGCAACCTCTTCTGAAGAAGTCTCACAATGCGTCAGATGCAAAACTCTCATCAACCTGCTTCTGAGAATCTTCTTCTCAACAAGCTTCACATCAGTCCATAACCCTCTGAATCCAAGAGATGGGTTGATTCCAGATTCTGTGTGCATTGGAGACATTCAGCAATAGCATGTCTTAGTGATTGATCTACATAACCAAAGTACATTGATGATTGATGAGGACTAGTATGAGCACACCAGTGAAAGAGAAGGATCACACCACTGTCTCTAGGGTTTGACTTACATTCGCCAGTGCTGCTGGAGTAGAAGTTGTCCAGCAGTAATGTGTACCTATCGTCATTCCTCATTGATTCATCCACTGTGGAAAGCTTTCTTTCTTTCCATTGGAAGCCCTAAGCCCTAAACCCTGAGATGTAGTTGGTGTTGTTTGTTTGTTTGAGCAGAAGAAAGAATGGTTGTTGCATAAGTATGAGTGCCAGGCAACTGTCAAGCTCTTCAAGGAAAAGCAACGTACCTTGACTTCTTCCTTGCGGTTGATGCTTCGGCTGTGGATCAAACGTAGATTGCAAGCTGAAGGGGTGAGTGAGTCTATATATATAGCAACCTCTTCTTCTTCCCTCATCTTGTTGTATTTGGTGTTTTGAGCATGGATGGTGTTAGCAATTCTTTCTTGCTTCTTTGGTGCTGTCTTTCTCTTCTGTTGGCTGCATATATTTAGAGAGATTCTTATTCTGAGAGCAGTCCTGGCAAACCCTTAAGTAGTTTGCAACAAAGACCTGATCATACTTGCTGTCTGTTGTGTTTTCTCTCTTGGGACTTTTGCAGTTTATTCCTAAAACACCAAGTGATTGCTATGAAATTTGCAAGGAATTGCCCACCCGTATCCTTTCCAGACGATAATTTGCATGTATATCCTTACCTTTTGTTAAGTATTGCAGAAGTTTTCAGCAGATCTGGAAAACTTTGAAAAACTGTAGACATCAATCAGAAGGTGCTGTGGATATGTGTCAAAGGTGGATATCTATATTCCTTCATGAAAATTTTTGCAGACATGGCAAATACAGGTGAAGAACGGTTGGTACTTTATGCACAAATGGCCAATCTAGTGCAAATGATGGTGGATTCTGACGATGTTGAGATCAAGGAAGTCACAAAGGACTTCTGCAGAGTAAGCAAGCATCTGGATTTTGTTTTCCCCTCCAGGAATGAGATAGGGTGGGACTCAGGATCTGGGGATGCAGTTTTATTTGTTTGCTTTCAGAGCTCAGAATAAGGTTTGAGTTTGATTTTGATTCTTGCATTTCATTTGCAGGCTCCATATTGCAGATTCATGACTTCTGATGTTTGTTATTGTTTTTATGGTGCAATTCTTTAATTTCCATCTCCTAAGAGCGTTGGCACAAAATCCTTCTGGTTTCCTTACTTGTCATGTGTCAGTTTGTTTGCACTGTAATTGCATCTACTGAGTGAGGTCTGGGGTTGCAGTTTGCATGCAATGCTCATACGATTTGTGATGAGGAGATGAGGCCATTGGGGACAGGCCTATATCCTGTCATATCCATCATCAATCACAGGTCTGTTGTAACACCTTCCTCCACTCTATTCATTGCAGTCCTAGATAACTTCATTTCTACTTGTTCAGACTATTCTTCAGAGAATTTCTTACAGTGTTGAGGTTTCAAAATCACTAGGTGGATAGTTTTCTGTTGAACAATGAGGATTTCAAAATAGGAATTAAAAATGTGTATACATTTCTTGTGCTATAATGAATCATTTATGCCCTAAATGTCCAGATCTTGGGGATCACCATTTGAAGTCCCAACAAAGATAAATCAAGAGAGGCTGAAACTACAGAGGTTTTTGTTTAGGACTGCAGTCATGTTTTCTATCCCAATAATGGTTGCATTCCATGGTGTGGCTCAATCATGTACCAAGAGTGTGCTTGAAAGGTCTTGGTATGCAGGATTCCAAGTTAGGACACAGTCTTCCTCTTCTGCTAGGATTGCATTTAGGGTTTAGGGGTTAGGGTTTAAACCCTAAGCCCTAAACCCATGATGTACAGGTCATGGCTTGTATCTCCCAGACTTGCATCTGAAAGTTGTAATCAGCCCTAAAACCTACCATTGACCTGAAACTCTGACCCAGAAACTTGCAACTCAAATGTGCTCCCCTGATAATACATCTTTGGGGTTGTGTTTTGGTGCTCTGTATTCCAGTTGTTCTCCAAATGCTGTGCTACATTTTGATGGAAAGCATGCTGTTGTGCGGGCACTAGAAAACATCAACAAAGGCACAGAGGTTAACTCAATTACCCTGGAACACTCAGTTGGTTTAAGTCTGCTGCATGCAATGGAATCTTCAAGAAGATCAATTTGATAAAATCAGGAGGAAGACAATTGAACAAAGCAATGAAAGGGATTTTAGTTCCTAATTCAAGCTGGAGGGCAGGTGACAATCAGTTATGTGGAGTTAGCAGCAAGCACTCGTGTTCGGCGCCTGGCTCTAAAGGATCAGTACTACTTTGATTGTGATTGTGTTCGTTGCATTGGTTCGGTACACTCTTTTGCCTTTTTGTTCTGCTTCATGCTGCATTGAAAATAAACTCAGATGTGATCCTTGCAATTGTATTGTGCTTTGCTTATCATCAACTTGCCACTTGGAAGTGTATGTCCACTATGACCACCAGCCTAACAAAGAACCTGGCATGAAGATTGACTGCTCAGTTATCGATTGACTTGCTGCTGTAGCTAACCTTCACAGTCATTTTTGTATTTGTTTCCCTCAGCCTGGATTGCTGGGTTTCACCCTGCTTACAACAGACATCCAAGGACGAAATATAGGTTGGTACCAGATAGAGGTTTTAAGGTAATGCTGAAGTGTCTGCTAATCCACCTCTGGCCTGCAGGAAACACAAAATGGGTCTAGAGAGGATGCATTTCTAGAGGGTTACAGATGTATTAATCCCAGTTGTGAAGGGCCTTTGATGCCAGATCCTGGTATGTCCTGATCTTGTTGAAACCAATTGCTTTTTCAGATGTTGTTTCTTTGCAATGCCCAGCATTTTCATTAGTATTTAGGATGAGTGGACCTCACGTAATGCCAAAGGTCAATATCCTGTTTTTGCTATGATCTGCTCCTGTGCACTGGTCTTTGTGGCATCATCATCACAGGTCATGAATGGCAGGCTAGTGGAAATTCAAAAATAGTGCTTTGTGCTTGTCAGGAGATTCAAAGAAGCTCATTTGTGATCTTTGTGGCCTAAACCGCCATGAGGCAGACCTTACTCCATTGGCATTGGAAGCAGAAAAGATTGTTCTGGAAGCATCTGCAATGTACAACTCAGGCAGTATCCTTCTTACAGAAATTACATGTTTGGACATTCAGATCTTTGGTCTGGTGTCAAGATGGTCATACTGACATTCATGTTTATATAGGGATTCATGTGATGTTCATGTTTTGGGTTGAGGAGCTTCCATACTGTGCTCAAGGACCTTGATCAGTGAAGATATCAAGGGTGCAATGGAGGCCTATGGGAAAGCTAAATCTATACAACAGACTGTGTGCCACCCATTATCAGTTAACCTCATGCGAACTCATGACAATCTCTTGAAGGTACCTTTCTTTTGACCATTGGAAAAGCACAGCTGGAAATCTTCTTAGTAATTTTCATTACTGCACAATTTTTCTTTTCATTGGCGTCTGCATTCTCATATATTTTCTAGAGGTACTTCCTTGTCTACTAAGTTACTAGCATATGCACTTTGTATCGGCTGCTTCAGCCATGGTAAACTCAGGTAATAGCTGTTATGAACTGGGCTCATTTCTAGGGTCTGGGACAGATTTCAAGGCTAACTCTTGAATGGACAGATTTACATGGACGTGCAGGATTGGACAGCTGCTTTGGAACACTGTCGGGAAACCATTCCTAGTTATAAACGTAAATTTCCTTGCTTCTCTAATCCTGACCATGCCTTCAGACATATATTCTGTACTTTGATGTTGGTGCTTGTATGTTCATACTCATGTTGAGAATTTGGTGGTGATGGATCACAGGAGCATACTCAAGTTTTTCACCATTACTAGGCCTTCAATTTTATACACTTGGAAAGCTTGCTTGGTATGCTTTTGAAACCCAAGGAATTTGAGTGCTCCTTGTTTGTTTAGATGGACCTGATCACTACTGAATGTTTGCACACACATGTAAGGCTTTGGAATTCAGATGTGCTTGACTATGGAATAAGAATGGCATATGTAAAGCATGTAAAGGTGTGTATGGTTGAAAGCTAACAAGAAGGCTTCCAGAAACATGAACTACTAATGTAATCAGGAATTGATGAGCAATGGAGTTTGATAGTTGTGAGCTTGACATTGAATCCAGGTTAAAGGGGAACACAGCAGAAGCCATCGGTGCATTGAAATCTGCTTTACATATTCTGCAAGTGACACATGGTTCTGGATCTCCTTTGGTGCAAAGTCTTTCATCTACACTCAATGAAGCATTAGCAGAAGCTGCACATTTGCACATACATGTTGCCGAATGAAGACTGGTGACTTACAACTGGGTTTCACCTTGAGGGCTTTATCTTTCAACAGCTATACCTACGGTCTGAAGTGTGAGTAAGAAGGTTCTTACCCCATATCAACAAACTTTATAGTTTACTCATGGAGCTTCCAGATTGATGTGATTAGGGGCTGTTTGCTTTCTACTGTTTAGATTGGACTCCTCTAAGGGATGATGAATCTGCTGTTTCATTGACAACACCCATTTGCATGAAGGCAAACATATTGGATTCTTTTGTGTTTGTGTGTTTCACTTTCACAACATCCAAAAATCATCCTTGTCTTTCTGGGTGTACCTTAAAACAGGTTTAGTTTGGACATTCATCTGAAGAGGGTTTTTGGGGGTTTTTTTTCCTCAACTGTTTGATATAAAAAATTTGGTGAAAACTTCCAAAATGTTAGCAAATTTGGTAGAATTTACAATAGGTAAACACATTTTTTCAAAAACAAATTCCCAAACTTTGTCTTAAAAATGACAAAAATTGTCCAAAAAAATCCCAATGATCTAGACTAGCCAATTTTATTTCTTCACTGGTCTTTTTGGAGTTGATTGTGATTGGCCAAATCAAAGGCAATCATGTGCATATTCATAAGCCCAAATGTAGTTTCACATTATTTAAAGTTTGAACTTCATCCAAATTATTTTTTATAGGCCATTGTATTGTTCTTAGTGGCCTTGCTCTTAAGGTCCCTTCACACCTAGGTGTGATAAATTGATGGTAACTTAGTGCTACGAGGGAAAAAGAAAACCTATTTAGAGAAAAGTTTAACAAACATAAATGCTAAGGTGGCATCCTTGTTGGCACCTAATGTTTGCAAAATGTTAAGGAAATGTTAGGAATCACAAAATCTTCTTGAAATTTAGAATTAAAAGAAGAAAACACAATGTTTTGTACAAGGTCAAAATGTGGGCGATAAACTCAGTGTTATAAAAGCTAAACACCAAGTTCTATGTAAACGCACTTATCATTTGCCCACCATTATCAAGATCTTCCCTTTTTAACACCATCACCATAGTTCTTTGCATACCATCACAAACCTAGGAGCTTTGTAGTCCTTTTTGCCCCCATCATGAATCTACCATTTGCCAAACCCTTCATTGTTGCCATTGCAAACCTTCTGTTCACCTTCACTCTTTGAGATCCTAACCTTTAAAACTCCACCTCATAGATTTCTTTGAAAGGACAATCTCTAGTAGCATCATGATGTGTAATGAAAATCTTGAGGAAGAAGGTAAGTGCTCCTCCCTTGCAACTATAATTAATTTATAGTCTACATGACACAAATAAAAAACAACATTGTTATATTTATTGATGACTTCAAGTCACATCAATGCAATTGAACGTGTCAACAACATAGATAAGGAGCTCCTACAAAGAAAAAAAGTAGAGGCAAAAAGAAATTGTCAACATAAATTCTAGTGCAATTGAAAGAACACAAAAACAATGGCTCTCATCAATGCATTGTGGGATGAGCACATCACATCTTTAGACATAGTTGATCAATAGGATCAATTTGAGACAATCATAGTGAAGTGGAAAAAAAATTCTACTACAATCATGAATGTATTATGTAGGTTTCTTTTAGCACATGTGCAATGGACTTACATGTAAGGACAAATGGGGGTCAAATTTTGGCATATTCAAGAATTTATGACTACATGCAAAGAACATGGCATAATGAAGATAATTGGAAGAGTGCATGGAACAAGGTTGCTTTGTATTTGCTTTAGTGTTTCAACAAAACCTTTTACAACACAATTTTGAAATTCATGGGGAAGAGGCCAATATTCAATCCTTCACATATTCAAGATCTAATGAAGGAATTTAATCATATATTCAATCACATTGGATTCAACATCGAAAAAACAGTGGATCTCAATGAAAGAGACAAGAACAAACACTCTAAGTTAATTAATAGTTTATTCTTTTTTTTTCACATTTAATTACATGTGCATTTGCAACTAGGATTTAATGGTCTAATTGTTTTCCTTTAATTTTCTTCAATGAACTAACCATTAAATGTGTAATAAGGTTTCCAGTGGGTTTGTGAAAATTTCAAAAGACCCATGATAACTAATGGTAGAAATAGGGCTAGGTAGTAAGTAATATGCATGTAACAAATAGTAAATATTTTATCATGCTGATATTCATAGTGTTGAATATAATAATGTTGTTTTTAGTTAATTAATTATGCTAGATAATTAATTGATTAGTAAGTTGTAAGTTGTAAAATAGTTAATAGTAGGCAATATGTATGTGGGTTAAATAATAGGTAATTTATTATGTTGATATGTGATAATGTTTTTGTATTAATTATTTAATTAATTAGGTAAGTTATGCAATTAATCTATTAAATAGGCAATAAATAGGATAGGTAATAATTAGTAAATAGTTAGTAGGCCATATGTACGTGGGTTAAGTAATAGGTACTTTATCATGTTAATATGTGATGTTTTGGAATTAATTACTTAATTAAGTAGGCAATGTAATTTATTTATTGAATAGGCTAGGTATATGAGTAATTTCTGATGCATTTATAAACATTATGTAGTGAATAAATTATATATCATACATTTAAATTAAAAAAATTTGGTCGTATTATGATTTATTATAAACAAAATTGTATAATATAATTTCTTACATCAATAAGGGTTTGAGACGTGAAAAAAATAAAATTATTTTTACATAAAATATTTATCATAGTTTAATATAAAAATTAAGATATTATATGTGTAGACATAATAAAAATTTATGGTTCCATAAAATCAATTAAGTATATGCTGTTAATTAATATCTAGAAATTAAAATTGATATTTAGAATAATCTTTTGCATTAGAAATAATATGGCTAATATAAAAGATTTTTTATATTTCTATTAAATTTTATTTATGATCCATTTATAAATGTTATATGTGAATAAATTATATATCACACATTTAAATATATTCTATTAGTAAAAAATGATATATCAAGAGAAAAATAAAATGAAGGTTTAAAATATGAAATACACATTTTATTATTATAAATTCATTTATAAATGATGTGATTGAATTATTTTTTACAAAGAATGGTCGTTGAAATTATATTCAATAATGAAATTCAAATATTTTGGTTTCCAAATTGATTTACATTTTTAAAAGGAAAAAATAAATGTGTGTACATTATTGAAAGAACTTTAAGTTTAAACTTTAATCTTGTGATTTGGACGATATTTCAATAAGATATCAAAGATCAAATATGATTTTTTGTGTAATTTTTCAATGAAGTAGGTTAAATAGAATGCACATTCTTATTTTGTCACAACATGTGGGGTGGTTTGGTGGTAAAGGAAATGATCTCCATCCTTGGGGTTCAAAGATTAATTCTTACAATGACATGGGTTGTGTGGTCAATGCTAGAATATTGACTGAATATTCATTACCTACTTAGGTTAAATGAACTTTGGTAAGCACAATAGGTGGCCTATTTAGCAACCTAAACTCGTTTTTTAAAACTAACCTATGTAATGACATGTGTCAACATAGTACTTGTTGAACTTAATGAAATTTTATATATATATATAAATAACGTGACTACATTATTAAATCATAAAATCAATCACAAAATGACGATGTCATGTAAATTGGTTTGGATGGATGAAAAGTCATTTAAGTTGCATCTTTATGCAACTACCATTTTAACTTGGTGCAACATATTGTCCTTTGCAATTGAAATTTTAAGTGAGTTGTTCAAAATGACTAGGTCTTGTAGCAAGTTGCATGTGGTGATTATAACTAAAAATTAGTCATTAATCTAGTTGTTTATTTGCAAATTCCTTGTAGTGTTTTTATGTGGAGTTTTAATTAAAAAAGACATTTAGATGAGATGATTATACAGTAAAAAAGGACTAATTATTTCAAACAACATTTATTACATCTTAATCATATTGAACATGACTAAATTGTTAATTATGTGGACGTTTCTCATTTTTTTTTACTAAAAAATGATATTTATTAATTGATGTGGCTAACATGTTTTGACAAAAAAATAACCATTGTTCATTGATGTGGCTTGTCTTTTTTGACTAAAAATAGCATAAATTAAATAATTAATTAACATTTAAATTTATTTATTAATTACAATTTCTAAGGATGTAAAATGCAAATTTAAATATGTATGCCCCCTAGGCAAGTAGGCCATTTATAGGCCTCCCTTAAACATGTAAGCTTTAAAGTACGAGCAAAGTGTCACAAGAAGGAACTTAAACAACAAGACAAAAGACTACAGATGCAAAGGAAACACAACTGAAACTGAAGAACTAAGAAAGCAGAAAGATCAAATCCCAAGTAGAATGTGGAATGATTGGGGATTTTGCCAAATGTTCTAACTTTGAACCTCTCACCTCCATGTTGACGACCTAAGGCATTAACCATCTAACCACCATGTCATGTGATGACAAATGGGTCAAAACATAATCAAAGGAGCCACAAAAGGCGTCAGATGTTAGATTCCGTCATAAAAAATTAAGGTTTTTTTTTTTTTTTTGCCATTTGATACCATGGTAATCATGGCACATTATTATTTTTTAACACACATGAATATCAAGAAACTCCAATTTAAAATCCATTTGATCCAATTTTAAGGTTTGGTTTAGTTAAGGACTTTTGAAAATGAAAAAATCTATCATTAAAAAAAGACATTTTTACAAAGAGTTTTCAAAGGACTCATATAATAAAAATAAGTTGATGGTAAAAAATATGAATGACAATAACCTATTAGACACATTAAAAAAAAATTCACAATTTCAAAAATGTGGAATTTTAGAATTTTGAAAATTCAAAATATGTACATTTGAAAATTTAGAATTTCAAAACTTCAAAAGTGTTTTACCACATATAAATGGGGTACAATGTACATGATGTATTAAATAAATTTGTAGTTTACAATACATTAATTCAACTTTTCAAAAAACAGATTTTTTGGTATGATTTCAAATTATCATCATTTTTCAAGATGAAACATAAAATTTGTAAGGAATTTTTACATTTTTACAAATTAATATTTACTCCAAAACGATGAACAATTTTTTTATAATGTATTGGGACAATTTTAATCATTTTTCATAACAAGTTGCAAAAAAAATCATTCAAAAATTCATTCGTATGAAAAAGTTATTTTGGCGCTAAAAGACATGCAAGACTAATGTAAAGGAACACTTGTGGCTCCTTTGATCTTGTTTTGACCCATATAATCTACTTACCATCATCTATTTACCTACAAGTACTTATTTGTGTCCTACCTAACACCAACCTTAACCTACTTATATTACCAATTTACAACGTACATATGTACACACTTAATACCTTACAACCTACATGTTTAGGGGCCTACAAACTTACATTTGACACATGTGTACATAAGTAACATTTTCAAATATTAAAATCTAACACATATAGCATGTAGCAAGCCATGTCACCCATGGAATGACTAAAATCGATCATGCCATAGTAAGCATTAACACCATGTAAACATGACCCAATCCATAAGTAACTAGCATTTTTAATTTGACTAAAAATTTTAGTTTATTTAGTAAAATAAGACATGCTTACTTTTTGGAGGTAAATGTAGTCACATCAATCATTGTTTAATCATAATGCTAAGGAGATTAAAAACATGGTTTTCTAATAGTGGAACATAGCTTTTGTCACTCGAAAGGTAGGGAGCAAACCTATCTTGACCTTTGTTATCTTCAAATAGACCACATTATTGAAAATTTATATTTAAAATAGACATGTGCAACACCAAGTTGAATTTTTCACACTACTTGGAAGGTCCACAAAAAATGCATAAACCTTTTATTGCAATCCACAATAGTTTGGGCCACTAAACTTTAACCACAATTTTGTGGTAGTAATGGTCTTTTGGATAGGAATTTTTTTTATACTGTGTGTTGTCAATTCCACCTTACACACTGTGAAAATTGTACCATGTTTTAAATTCTTCCATTACAATTCTCATTACATTTCCTTGCAACCAAGAAATGGAATCTTCATACACATCATTGAATGCATAAATAAATTCATGCAAAACAAGAGAGACTATAGGCTTTCCAATTGCAAAAAGTTCACTACAACTAAAATAGTTGGCACCTTAAACCAATTTGTAAATCACATAGCAAATGCGAATCTCTATTAAAATTGCTTTTTGATATTTAGTGTTTCATTTTTAAAGGATGAGTTTCAATTGATTTGCAATATTAAACAAAGTGCTCTTGTTCATATGAAAGCTTTCCACTCACTTGTCCTCATTAAACTTGGCTGATAAGAACTTGGAAAACTAGGTAATGTTCTTGGGTTTAACCCATTATCCCAAATCTACTAACGATAAGCTCAATGAACTTGATATTTGAAATTCATGCAAAAAAATAAAGGTGAGAAATAAGTAGATTCCAAAATTTCATGTGTTGTCAAAATATTTGGGTTGAAGATGGTTGATTCATTTGTCAGATTTGCTACAAAAAAACATTTTCAATCATGTTGATCAACAGGGTAATGTAGTAAATTAAAACAATGTAGTCAACTTGGTCATCCATGCCTAATTGTAAAATGTCCAAGTTCTTTTGTGACACATACAAAATACACAACCACATATGACATAAACAATAAAAATTGCACATGAAAAGCATAGAATAATTTACAAAATCAAAAAAACAGATAATGAACATATAAAAAAAAAATCAAATGAACAAAAAACCATAAAAAATCAAACAAAAGGTCAATAGACATGTGCAACAATTAAAAAAACCAAATTTGTGAAGTTAGGAGTTTTGAATTTTTTTACATGTAGGAAATAGAACATGTACGTTGTCAATGTGATTTGTAGAAGGATTGCAAAATGTTCTAAGGAATTTTATGGCGTTACTAAATTTACAATTGCTTATGCACATTGAAACACAATAAATGGAATGCAAAGAATGTTTTTAAACTTACCCAAACAAGGTAAAAGAACAAAGCACATTCATGAAGTAGTTGCCTGCACATAGAAAGGCAATAACAAATGCAACATAAGATTGTAAATATTGAAAAACATAAAGGCATATCAAATTTTTAAAAATCATAGCAAGGTTGTAAAGCAATCACGAAGCAAAATCATAAAATGAAATAAAAAAACAAGATCATAAGGCAAATTGCAATGGAAGTTACTTCAATGCATTGACTTCACACATGCAAATGCCAAAAATACAAGAGTAGAAGTAGGGTTAGAGTTCCAACACATTAATGAAAAAACATCTCACATGTATATGCCATAAACCTAGGGATAAGGTGCAACAAAATTGCAAAACAAAATCATAGAAGATCATAAAATTAAAAAATCCATTACATTGTAATCATGCACATAGATGCTAGACACATGAGAATAGGAGTAAAGTTGGAGTTTTGACGCATTGATGAAGGAGCTTTTCATAGATTGATGCCAAAAACCCAAGAGTAGATCATAAAACAAAATTGTGGCACAAGATTGCAAAGCATGAGGTCTAGCACATTGTTTTCACACACACAAATGCCAAAAAATGAAAACATGAGTAAAATTACATTTGTGATGCATTAATGAAAGAACTTCCCACATGTGGATGGTTCAAGAATAGATTGCAAAATAAGATCACAATAGAGGAGATTTAGTACACTATTCTCACACATAGATGCTATAAACAAAAGAACAAGAATGGACCATTGGAGACTATAAGAGTGGAAAGGAATATAATACGGAATAGTGATGGGGAAATGAGATGTGAAATGGAGGGGTAGACCAAAAAAAAGAAACAATAAAAGTGTCACCATGAAACTTACAACCACCCAATGTGTGAATTCACAAGTGCACATGCCATTAGGGAAATCAAAGGTACATACTTAGATAGTTCCATGTGTGACAATTTCAAATAGCTTAGTGAACACTATGAAGGAACACCACTTGTCATCATCATTGGTGGTAACATGATGTTAAGTACCTATTTCTATTTAGTAATCTACCTCCGAGAGTGAAGGGACCTTTAGTTGATTAGGGATCAAATTGTAATTGCAAGGTTAAATTTGAGGCTTGATATATATTTTAGCACTATGAGCTAGTTTTTAATTGGTTGGTTGTAATTTTTAAAAAATGAGATTGGTGTTGTAACATCATTGTTGATCATTCTCAAAAGGATCCAACATTACTTAATGACAATTGTCCAAATTGTAGATTCTTTCCAGGCATCTATATTTTTCACAATTTCTTTCAAATTTCCAGCAAAAAATTGTGAGAATAAAACTTCAAAAATATAATTTCTTCATAAAAAAAAAATCATCACAATGCAAGGATTCACCATTTTAAAAAAACATCGGCTTGTCTTTGGTAATTACAAATTGAAGAAGAATCCTTAGAACATTTGATTTTGAAGTATATCAATTATAGAACATTAATCCATGTTATGATTGCAAGTCAAGTTCTAATGGTTTATGAAGACCTTTTGCAAGTTAAAGAATTCATAAATTGACTAAATCACTAAAAAACATTTAATTAAAAGTTAATGAATTAAATCGATTTTCGAAATATCAAACACAGAGGTGTCATTTACCTGAAGTTCATTAATGGTAAGGTAGAAACTCGAAGCATGAGAAAATAATGTAGTTATGGGATATGGTTTTGCAGATTTTATATGTTTTAAGATAAAGGCACCTAATAATGTTAGTGCACCCTAACCTGCACTGTATTTTTGCCCCCTATATTGTTCAAAGCTTTTTAGAATCTAATAAGTTACTAAGGAGTGGTTTAGGGATGTTTTAGAAGTCACGCAATAAAGTTATCTCTAAAGTCACCCTTTCTTTCACCCCCTGTCCCCTTTTCTTTCACCCCCAATCCCCTCTTTCAGTGGTATCCGCAAAGTAGGGAAATCTTATATATTAAAGCAAACATGGTGTCTGTCTGTCTGTGTGGGCAGTGCCTGGAAAAATTCTTCCAGTCACTGCCCGTTCCCTGTGGTGTCCTTTGTAGAAGGGGGGGTGTTATGGACCGACTATAAACAAGTGGAGAATTACAAGACAAGACAAGCTTTATTGACCCATCAACTGGTGTTGATCTGCTGAAGGGTTGTTCCCCAGACTATCTCCTTTTATAACCCTGAGCCATACTAGTCCCAAAATATCCTAGGCCATGATATTGCCAAAAGTATCCAAAAATATCCTAGGACATGACATTGCCAAAAATATCCTAGGACATGACATTATCCTCTCCTCAAGCGACATCTTCCAGATGGAGCCGGTTTGTTAGGATACCGTTGGTGAAACCGATTAACTAAGTCTTGGGCATGAACTAGGTTTCCATCAAGCTCCCAAGTAGCTTCAGAAGGAGGATAACCTCGCCAAAAGACAAGGTACAGGAGCTTTCCACGAATCTTCTTGGAGTCCAAGACCTCCTGAACTTCAAACTCTTCTTGGCTTTCAATTTCGATTGGAGCTGGGGGTTCTTGATGACGTTCTGGGATTAGGTTTTCATGATAGGGCTCAAGTAGGGAGACATGGAAAACATTGTGGATCTTGAACTGGGGTGGAAGCTCCAACTAACAAGCCACTAGACCAACCAATTTGGCGATTTTGAAAGGTCCGAGGCGCTTGTAATCCAACTTGGTACATGGGTGAGTGGTAGCAATGTTCTTTCTGAGAAGCCAGACCTTCTCTCCAACCTTGAAGTTTGGATGGTCCTTGCGTCGGCGGTCTGCTTGCTTCTTTTGCCACTCCTGTGTTAGCTTGAGTTCTGCCATAAGGTTCTGTTGAACCT